>Ga0334887_1000069_pt1 | contig 150058 bp, 119 predicted proteins | sample GraSluR1_MG_10_FD_207217 | JGI IMG/M metagenome (GOLD analysis project Ga0334887, IMG submission 207217) | Sludge microbial communities from methane-producing bioreactor in Wageningen University, Netherlands - Granular Sludge_18_07-R1 | ecosystem: Engineered > Bioreactor > Anaerobic >...
CAGCCAGATAAAGGACAAATTGTTGTGAACCTCCCGCTCCAGCTTCCGTGAACTCCGCACTCCGTAGGAGTAACCGTACAAAAGCAACTTCAACATGCTTCGAGGATCGTATTGGCTGTTGCCAACCCTGCGCTCATCGAGCGATATTCCCAACTCCTTATAACCTTCCGATTTACCTATTCTTCTTTAATCCTATTAAACCATACAAGATTCACTCCCAGGCCCTACAATTACGACACAGTCTCCTTCGAGGGAATGACGATGTTGATGGGAATGACCTTGTGATGCCGAATGACGTTGTGATGCCATCGATCTTTACGTGAAAGGCACCCGGAGGTACTCGTTTGCCGGATGACCCGCCCCTTTTATCTTTTTATGTGTTCGACAGGCAACCGGGTCGGTTTTTGTTTGTCGTTGTATCGGAACTGACATAACATGAGTGCATCCAGAGTTTGCTTTCCACATATTGGGCAGGCATGCGGCAGCCTCGTTGAGTAGATCTGCACGGAGGAGGAACCATGAAGACCAGGTTAGTACGGATTGCAGTAATTGTCATGTTCTTGGGAGTGAGTTCCACTGTCTTGGCCCAGGATTCATGTGACGGTTTGTACGGACAGGGGGAAAACCGTTTTTCGGTGGCTACGGGAAGTCCGGGAGAACTCGGACTGGTCGAGGTGCTTGCTGAGGTCTTTTCGGCCGGGACGGACACTTCCGTGTGCTGGAAGAAGGCGGGTTCGGGCGAATCGCTGAAGATGCTCAGGGAAAAGAGCGTCGACATGGTGATGGTGCATGCTCCCGCAGCCGAAAAGAAAGCGGTCGATGAAGGGTGGGCTGCCAACCGCATATTGATTGGTTCGAATGAATTCTTCATTGTCGGTCCGCCGGATGACCCCGCAAGAATATCCGGCGCACAGACTGCTTCCGAAGCGTACAGGAAGATTGCACAGGCGGGGGCGAAGTTCTTTTCCAGGGGGGACAATTCGGGAACGCACAAGAAGGAGATGGATATCTGGAAGAGGGCGGATATCACTCCTTCCGGCGAATGGTATGTTGTAACGAAGGACTTCATGACCGCCACTCTGAAAAGAGCCAACGACGAGAAGGGCTATTTCATGACGGACAGCAGCACCTGGGTGGCTGAACGGAAGAACCACCCGAATCTCAAGGTGCTTTTCAAGGGGGACAAAGTCCTGGTGAACACATACCACACGCTGAGTCAGCCCAGGGATGCCACACCCGGTGCCCGATGGGCCGCGGCTTTCATAGAATTTATCGGTTCGGAGAATGGCCAGAAGATCATCCGTGAATACGGCAAGGACAGGTATGGCGAAGGTCTGTACAACGATGCAGACTATGCAAAGAAGTTCGACGATTGAAAAACCGGGGTCGCCATATCGTTGTTTGCGGTCCTTCGGGTTGCGGGAAGATCATGACTCCATATGCCGTCGCAGGACTGCCGACTCCTGATTCTGGCAGGGTGGTTGTTTAGGACAGGGTCCTGTTCGACGGCCCAAGAGGTGTAAACCACCCGCACCGGTTTCGGCGCATCGGGTATGGGTTCAGAGATCGAGGCCGTTCCACATGGTCGTCGCCATTGGATGATAGCCCCTGAGCCGGGCTATGGCATCCAGGTGAAGGAGGGCCGGGGCGGCGAGTTCGAGCATCGGGGGATCGGAGCATTTACGCAGGTCGAGGGCCACAACATATTTCATACACTTGTTGCATACCTCCACGCGCTCGAACTCTTTTTCATCGACGTACAGGTATTCGATGCTGCCGCTTTCCCCGGATTCACAGCAGGGGCATTCCATTCTCTGAAAGCACCAGGTGTGGGCGCACAGGGAGCAGCGCAGAAAGCGCCTGCTCGAATCCGCCTTGATGAAGCTCAATTCGGGAAGCGAACCGCAGATGGGGCAGCAGCCTTTGAGCCAGGTAAGTTCCCGGATAGAGGGCTCAATGAGCTCAGCGGCTTTCTCCAGTATCGGCTTCAATGCTGCAGTCATGGCAAAAAGAACTGACTTTTCATCCACTTGCACTTCGGCTGCCAGGGCTGCCGCAGCCAGATTCCTGTCGGCAAGAAACGATCGCAGAAAGACATCCGCATTCCAGCCTTCTCGATCGAGGCCGGCCGATAGCCGGTCAAGATTGGCGGACAGGAGTGGAAAACTTTGCCTGAGGATGGATATCATCCGCTGTGCTGTATCGTTCAGCCGGGAAGAAACCCGCGCGACCCCTTCTTCACCCAGTCCGGCGGGAATTCCCTGTTCGAAACGGAGCGGATCGGGAGCTGGAGGAGCAAAGCCTCCGTCAAAGGAAATCTCGGCTTTGATACGCGCGCTTTCCGCCAGGACCTTCTTGAAGGCGGAGAGGACATTGGCGATGGGAGGGAGAACATCCACGAGTCGGTCGATGGTCTGCTCGATGCGCAAAGCAGCCTCGTCTGGAGAGCGCAGCACGTGCATGGGATTTCCTTCGGGTTCTCTGTTCGAAGCGGTCTATACAGTGTGCTCGTTTCGAACAGGCTGAGAGTGTCTTGCTTCTCGGCAGCGCGATGCGGATTCATGGGTGCTGCCGGGGACAGATAGATCTGCTCCATCCCCCTGAACGAGGGATGGAGCTTTCCGGGTCGAAGATCAGGCCGCCGCGTGTTCGTGATATTTCCTGGGGTCGTCGGTTACGATGTAGATGACGCGAACCTGGTCTGCATCGATGGCCTTCGCTTTGGGATAAGTGATCTTGAGCGCTTCGACCCTTTTATCCACCATTTGCAAAATTTCGTCTCGTTCTCCGAATACCAGGGCTCCCGTCGGACAGCTCAGCACACATGCCGGAGGTCTGCCGTTCGAGATCCTGTCCAGGCACAGGGTGCATTTTTTCAGAACCCCGGTTTTTTCATCCTTGCGCGGAATATTGTAGGGGCAGCTGCTGCGCACCTCATCGAAGGGAGCTTCCTTGGATTTGGGAGTAAAAAGCACGGCGCCGGTGGCCTGATCCTGCAGTGCCCCTCCATCCGTATAGCCCTGGATCGTGTCCACGCAGGGTGGAACCAGGCAGTGCCTGCACTGGTCGGAAAAGAAGTACCAGAACGGCTTCCCGTTGTCCTTGATCCCTTCGGCAAAGCGTACCAGCTTCCAGGTTTCACTCGACAGATCCTGTGGATTCTGGTAAGTCCCGACCTGTTTGGTCTTGGTGCCGGGCAGTTCATTCCACTGCTTGCATGCCACCTGGCATCCGCGGCAGGCGGTACACCTGGAGGTATCGACGAGTATGGACTTTCCATTCGACATGTCTCATTCCTCCTATATCTTCTTCACGTTGACCATGAAGGCTTTGTATTCGGGTGTCATGGTATTGGCGTCTCCCACCGTTGGTGTCAGGAGGTTCGCGCTGTCTCCGCAGTCCTTTGGAAACAGCCAGCCGTAGTTGAACGTCATGCCCACCTGGTGGATGGTCTGGCCGCCGATCTTGAAAGGCCGGAATCGCGTGGTCACCATGGCCACGCATTCGACCTGTCCACGGGGCGATTCGACTTTGACCATCTCACCGTTCTTGACTCCACAGATCTCGGCCAGTTCCCTGCTTATCTCGACGTACGCCTGGGGCTGCGCCTCAGTCAGCCAGGACTGCCACCTGGTGGATCCACCCGTGCACCAGTGTTCGGTGGATGTGTAGGTCGTGCAGACGTAGGGAAAGGCGGGATCGGCATTGGCAACCTTATCGATGTCCCCGGTGAAGATCCGGATGGCCGGATTGTTCAGCTGTGCGGACATCAGGTTCTTGGACAGCGGGCTTTCGAGGGGTTCATAGTGCTCGGGGAAAGGACCTTCCGCCATCCCCGGCCCGAACAGGGAACTTACTCCATCGGGCTTCATAATAAAGGGGAGTTTGCCCTTCTCCTGGTCAGTCAAAGGAGGCCAGGGACCATCGGGAACATCGCCCGCCCACTTTCCATCCACCCACGCCAGAAGAGGTCGTTTCGGATTGTACGGCTTCCCGTCCGCATCCACGGACGCCCTGTTGTAGATGATACGCCGGTTGACCGGCCAGCACCAGGACCACTGGGGATACAGTCCGAGGCCGGTCGGATCGTCCTTCTTCCTGCGCGCCATCAGGTTGGTTCCGTCCTGGGTAAAGCTGCCGCAGTAGAGCCAGTTGCCCGAAGACGTCTTGCCGTCCGCCTGCAATAGAGCAAAGCTCGGGACACATTCGCCCTTCTTGTATGTCTTTTCGCCTATGGTGACATCTTCGAGGAAGTATCCATTGACCGCCTTTGCGACGGCGACGGGATCCCACATGCCCTTCTTGTCGGCATAGTTCCACTGAAGGTTGAGGATCGGATCGGGGAAGGTCCCGCGCTCCTTCTTGTAGATTTCCTTCACCTTCGCCATGATCCGGTAGACGATATCTCCTGCCGAAAGAGCATCTCCGGGAGGATTGGCGGCCTTGTACTTCCACTGGACCCAGCGTCCGCTGTTGCTCATGCTTCCTTCCTTTTCCATGGAAGCGGCGGCGGGCAGCAGAAATACCTCCGTCTTGATCTTCTTGGAGTCCACTCCGGGGCCTTTCCAGAACGATGGCGTTTCGTTGTCGAAGATGTTGACGTGGACCATCCAGTCGAGTTCGGCGAATGCCTTGCGGACCTTGTTGGCGTTGGGTGTGCTGCATGCCGGGTTCTGGCCTATGACCACCAGGCCCTTTATCTGTTTATTATACATCTTGTCGAACATGGCGAGGAGCGTCGCATCCTGCCCATCGTCCACCTTGGGTATGAAAGAATAACAGAAATCGTTCTCCTTCGTCGCCTTGTCTCCATACCACGCCTTCAGAAGGCTCACCGTATACTTGGGTGTGTTCTGCCACCAGTTGGCCGACTGGGGTTCACTTGACTTCGGGGTGAACTTCTTGAGGTACTCGTCAAGGGTTGTCTGCGATGCGGAAGGAGACTTCAGATACCCGGGGAGGATATGAGTCAGGATGGCCTGGTCGGTGGATCCCTGGACGTTGGGTTCACCTCGGAGCGCGTTCACGCCTCCGCCGCAGATGCCGATGTTTCCGAGCAGAAGCTGGATGATGGCCATCGTTCTGATATTCTGCGCCCCTACCGTGTGCTGGGTCCACCCCAGGGCATACAGGATCGTTCCTGCTTTGTCCTTGACTCCCGTAGACGAGAACATCTCGTAAACGGCTTTCAAATCCTCGACGGGAGTCCCCGTGATGGATGAAACCTTCTCCAGATCATAGCGGGAGTAGTGGGCCTTGAGAAGCTGAAAGACGCAGCGCGGGTTTTGAAGAGTGGGATCTTTTATGGGGATCCCGGTTGAATCGACCTTGATGGTCCACGTGCTCTTGTCATATTTCCGCTTGCCGGGATCGTACCCCGAGAAAAGCCCATCATTGAAAGTGAACTTCTCGTCGACGATGAAAGAAGCGTTCGTATAATTGTGCACGTAATCGTCGAAGTACTTGTTGTTGTCCAGGATATACTTGATCATGCCTCCCAGAAAGGCGATGTCCGTTCCCGAACGGAGCGAGGTATGGAAATCGGCCATAGCCGAGGTCCTGGTGAAGCGGGGATCCACGTGAATGACCTTGGCCCCCTGGTCCTTTGCGCGCAAGACCCATTTAAAGGATATGGGATGGTTTTCAGCGGCGTTGCTGCCCATGATGAGGATGCAGTCACTGTTCCTGATGTCGATGTAGTGATTGGTCATGGCACCACGTCCGAACGACTCTCCCAGAGCCGCCACAGTGGGGCCGTGTCAGACCCGGGCCTGGTGATCGACATGAACGATCCCGAGCGCCCTCACCATTGTCGTGATGGACCAGCATTCCTCGTTGTCGACCTTGGAACTGCCCATGTGAGCAATGGATTCCACGCGGTTCACCACCTGTCCGGCGGCGTTCTTGACGATGAAATCCTTGTCCCTGGTTTCCTTGATCTTCTTCGCTATCCTCGTCAGCGCCCAGTCCCAGGACTTGGCTTCCCATTTGTCTGCGCCCGGCGCACGGTAAAGGACTTTCGTCAGGCGATGTTCATTGCTTGCGGTGGTCTGGAATATGGCCGCGCCCTTCGCACAAAGAGCCCCTTCGCTGATGGGATGGTCCGGGTCCCCTTCGATGTTGATAATCTTCCCGGTTTTCGTATCCGTGCTGCAAATCAGGCCGCATGTGACCGAACAGTAATAGCAGAGCGAATAAACCTGCTTTGCGCTTTTGACCCTGTCCATTTTGCCGAGACTCTCGGCGTAGGCCTTGACGGGCCTCATGTCGATCCCAAGGGATGACAGCGCAAGCCCCGCACCCATACTGCCGGAGATAGCCAGGAACTCACGACGCGTAATTCCCATTTTGCCTCCTCCTTTGCATTTCTTCTGAAAAATAAAAATGCTCCATATCGTTTCGATTCTCGCCGATCCTGCCGATGCACACGGCTGCTCGATACAGAACTAGTTTACTTTTGTAGTTATTACAATATGTTAAAATAAACATATGAGGTCGCTCTCGTGTGTTCGGAGAATCTCGAGTTCGGAGAGGAGGCAAACCGACGAGGTGTCCGCGGCATATGAACAGTGCTCCACCTGCCTCCCCTCCGGCGAGAAGAGGTCCGGGCAATTTGTCCGGGTGAACCAAGAAAGAGGGGAGACCCGGGCCCCGGATCAGGTTTCGAGGATCCTGTGTGGGTGAGTGTAGATGGTGAAGCTCCTGTCTCTCAAAAAGCCGATCAGGGTGATGTTGAGGTCTTCTGCCATGCGCACGGCCATGCTGGTGGGTGCGGAGAGGGCACAGATGATTTCGAGTCCCAGTACACCGGCTTTCTGGATCATTTCGAAGCTGAGCCTGGACGAAACGATGGCGAGGAAGGCGTGCTCCATGCAACCGGCTTGCAGCAGCGAACCGATGGCCTTGTCGAACGCGTTGTGTCTGCCTACGTCTTCGGAGAAAGCCACCATGCTGCATTCCCGGTCAAAGATGGATGCGGAATGAGTGGAACCCGTCAGCTGAAAAATGGTCTGCCTGGCTTCGAAGGCCACCTTCATATCAAAGAGAGTGGAGAGCGGGATTTGTGTGAAGCGCTCGGCACGTCGAAGATTCATATAGACCTGGTCTGCAGCACTCCTTCCGCACAAGGCCGAGCTGGTTTTAGAGAACACAATGCCACCGTCTTTCCTGGGGGAATCGCCGCCGTTTTTGCGTCGTTTGAGCCGGACGGAAACTCTTCCTTCGTCACCGGCCCCTCTGCTGTGTTCGATGGAGAGAAAATCATCCCAGGAATCGATGATTCCCTCCGTGAAGCAGAATCCCGCTACGAGATGGATGTCGTCTCCCGGCAGTCGCATGGTTACGGCATATGGCGCGCCGTCGATGTAGATTTCCAGCAGTTCTTCAACGGCCAGGGCGAATTCGGTCGCGAGAAGCCCTTCGTTGATGAATCTCGATGTTCTATGTTTCAATACCTGCATGGCTCCGTCCTTTCCATGTGAGTCCACGAAGCAGAAGATGCCCTGAACAAAACTCGACAGATCATTCTTCGAATGCGAAAAAGCGCCGATGAAGCGGCATGAAGGGATGATCCCGTCATGGCCGATTTGTATCCTCATAACTTCTGACCGGCCATGGAAAGAGATCCCTGGCTTTCTTGAGCGCCTCTTCCTCCACCTGACTGTACCAGAGGAGGTAGTTATCCTTGATAAACATACCGAATTCCGTCAGTCGATAGCCGTCCTTCCTGCACCCGCATTGTTCGATAAGCCTCTCACCCATCGCCTCTTCCGTCTTCTTGATTTTTCCCCATGCGGCCCTGTAGGACATTCCCAGTTCGTCCGCTGCCTTTTTCAGGGAGCCGCATTCGTCGACTTTTTGAAGAAGCTGTGCACGCCCGACCCCGAAAAAGACGCCTTTTTCCGTTTCGATCCAGAGGTGGAGCCTGATTGTGGGCTTCGGTCCGGGCATGATTCGTCCTGATGGCGCCAAAAAAGACGGAAAAGCTGCGGGCTTTGCAGGTCTGCCGCTTGGAGTGCAGAGCTTTATTCATACATTATCAGCCGCCGAACGGGCACTTCGGAAAAGTGCAGGCCTTACAACCGATGCAGAAAGATCCATGCCCCAGTGCTGCGAGGTCTCCACGTGTAACAGGTACATCTGCGAGCAGTCGCGGAAGCAGAAGATCGAAGCTGGTTGTCTTGAAATAGAGGGCGCACGCGGGGACCCCCAGAACCTTGGCAGAACCTATGCGTGCCAGTAGAGTCATGGCTCCCGGCAGAACAGGGATTCCGTGGATAATATCCGTAGCACCCGCATCGGCCAATCCCTGGCGTGTCACATCGTCGGGATCGACGGAAAGGCCTGCCGTGGTCACAATGAGATCTGCTTCTTCGTCCAGCAGTTCCGTAACATTCTTCGAGATCTGATCGCGATCGTCGGGAGCGATCTTCGTCCCCACCACTTTGCAGCCGAACTGCTCGACCTTGGCGCGGATGATAGGGATAAACCTGTCCTCGATCAACCCGTCGAATATTTCGCTTCCTGTGACCAGGATACCGACTCTGGCCGCTCGCATGGGAAGCACACGGAAAATCGGGCCGTCCTGGAGTACATTCAAGGCCTTTTCAAAGTCACCCCTGGACAGAAAGAGCGGAACGGCTCTCGTGCCCGCCAGGGTTCTGCCCGATCCCACAACGGTGTAGCTGCGCCTGCTCGCGCAGATGACTCCTGGAATCCTGTTGAACCTCTCCAGGCGCGCCGAGTCCACGATGAACAGCCCGTCCCGGGCAGCCAGAAGATCCACCTTGCCTTCCCGGGGAGCTTCCGATGGGAGAACGCCATCCCCGGCCATGCCCGCCGCGAAGGCTTCGGCTGCTTCATTCTCGTGCACCCATTCCTTGCCGCCCGAATCTCCTTCCTCCACGTAGACCCTTTTGCGGCCCATTTGCTGCAACCTGCAGATGTCCCCCACAGTGACACGGTTGCCGCGAACAAAAACGGGGCCTTTGCTTTCGCCGGGTATGATCTGAGTCATGTCGTGGAGCAGGCGCCGCCCCACGGATTCCTCGACGGAGACGGCGGCGAGTCGAGGCTCGTCCCGGGTGTATTCGGCAGCCGGGGTATCCATGGTTTCATAGGGAGACTCCCCCTGGCAGGCGCGGCAAATGGCACCGTCCCGGGCCGGGTAGGGTTCTCCGCACAGAGAACAGTCCACGATTTGCCCTCTGCTTTGCCTTTTCATGAACCTGGAATGTACCCGCACGGGATGCATGCCGAGCAGTTCCGTGCCGGCGTCCCGGAGTTGATCGAGCAGCAGCGCCTTGTCCTGCTCCTTCTTGGGCTTCAGTTTGTACAGCCACGCCTGCACTTCCGGCCTCTCCCGCAGTCTTTCGGGATCGACAAAGACCCGGAATCCGCTCCCCTCGAACTTGTCATACAGGGAGAGTGCAAAACGACCGAGGTCGACTATCTTCAGCCAGCCGTTGCCGATGGTGCACGGAGTGAGCAGTTGAACGGCGTCGGGAAGACAAGTGCGCGTTTCACAGACGGCATCGAAAAGGATTCCCTCCGAAATTCGGCTAACGGCCAGATCCACCATAAAACCGCCCAAAATCACTCCGGGGGCCGTGTCCCCGTGAAAGGATTCAACCATGCGGGCATATTCATCAAAGGTATAATCCCCGATCTTTTTCATTGAGTTCGGCTCATTTCCATTCTGTTGATTCGTTGTACAGCACACCTCGAGCGGTTCCCCGGCAAGCCCGTTCCCAGCCGTGCCACGCCGGCCGGGAACGGGCAGTCCTGCAACTGGAGCACACGAGGGCCGCTCAGGTGAAATCACGGATAAGGGACGGGCTTCAAGCCTGTGGCAGCTTCTCCACGGCTACGGCACATGCCTTGTATTCCGCCGTCTGGGTGACCGGATCGAACGCCGGGTTGGTCAGCCAGTTGGCGCAGCCTTCGCGGAAATGAAAGGCCATCCAGATAAGGCCCGGCGGGACCCTGTCCGTCAGGTTCGCCTTCACGGTCACCTCACCGCGTCTTGACTTTACCCGCACCATCTCCCCGTTCTGAATCCCGAGCGCCGCGCCGTCGATGGGAGACATGTCCGCCGTCTCCTCGCCGAGGAGTTCGTTCAAGCCCAGTGCTCTTCCTGTCTGGGTCCGGGTGTGATAATGGAAGAGGCGACGTCCCGTGCTGAGCACAAACGGGTATTCCTCGTCAGGGACTTCAGCAGGTGGAATCCAGTCTACCGGGATCAACTGTCCGAGACCGCATGTAAATTTGCCGTCCTTGTGCATAAGGGGAGTGCCGGGATGCGTTTCGCTGGGAACCGGCCACTGCAGGCCGTCTCCTTCGAGTCGTTCATACCGGACTCCTGCCAGGGAGGGAGCAAGCTGGCTGATCTCACTGTTCCAAAGCTCCCGGGCACTGTCAGACGACCAGTTCTGTCCGAAACGCGCAGCGATCTGCTTGAAGATCCACCAGTTTGGTTTTGAGATTCCGGGTGGTTCGCTGACCGTGCGGACGCGGTTCACTCGTCGTTCGCTGTTTGTAAACGTTCCGTCGTTTTCACTCCACGCGGCAGCCGGCAAAATGACATGAGCAAACCGGGTGGTTTCCGTGGGGAAGATGTCCTGGCACACCAGGAATTCCGCGGAAGAAAGACACTTTTCCACGTGATGGATATCGGGTTCGGTATTGGCCAGGTTTTCTCCGAAGACATAGAATGCCTTTATGCTGCCGTTCAACAGGCCTTCGAGCATCTGGGGCATCATGATGCCCGGTTTGTCCGGAAGGCTGCCGCAATTCCAGGCAGACTGAAACTTCGATCTTGCCTTCGGATCGGCGACTGCCTGGTACCCGGGGAAGACGTTGGGCAGCGCACCCATATCGCAGGCTCCCTGGACGTTGTTCTGCCCCCTCAGAGGGTTGACTCCTCCGCATTCGAGACCCACATTACCGAGCAGCATCTGGAGGTTCGCACAGGAAAGAACGTTGTTCATGCCGCAGATATGTTCGGTTATGCCCAGAGTGTAAGCCAGCATGGCGGGCTTGACGGCAGCCAGTTGTCTTGCGACCTCGCGGATGGTGTCCGCCTCGATTCCGCAGATTTCAGCGGAGCGTTCGGGGGGATACTCCAGCACCTTTGCACGAAGGGCTTCGAAGCCGGTGCAGCACGTTTCGACATATTCCCTGTCGTAAAGGTTTTCCGTGATCAAGACATTCATCACGCCGTTCAGGAAAGCGATGTCGCTTCCCACCCGGATGGGCACGTGAAGTGTCGCGAAATCCGCAAGGCCCGAGCGGCGTGGATCGACGACAATGAGTTGAGCTCCGTTGGCCGTGGCGTTTTTCACAAAGCTTGCCGCCACAGGGTGAGCTTCCGTCATGTTGGTGCCGATGGCCAGGATCATCTTAGCCCTGGAGAACTCGGCAAAGGAGTTGGTCATAGCCCCGGAACCGAAAGACTTCGCCAGACCGGCGACGGTGGGGGCGTGTCAGGTACGTGCGCAGTTGTCGATATTGTTGGTGCCAAACCCCGCACGGAACAGTTTCTGCATCTGGTAGGAATCTTCGTTGATACTTCGGGATGAACTGACGCCCGCCACGGAATCGGGGCCGTGTTTGGCGATGATCTCCTTGAACCTGGCGGCAACGAGGTCGAGGGCCTCGTCCCAGGACGCCTCGCGGAAAGAACCGTTTTCCCTGATGAGTGGAGTCTTGAGTCTCTCCTCCGAATAGATGAAATCATAGCCGAAGCGTCCCTTGACACAGAGACGACCCTCGTTGGGTTGAGCTTCTTCGACTGCCGAGATCCTGGTGATCCTGCCGTCCTTCACATGAAGCCACATCTGGCAGCCGACTCCACAGTAAGGGCAGGTGGTGCGCACCTTTTCCATCTCCCAGGCGCGCCCGAGACCCTTTGCCTTCTTTTCGGTGAGAGCTCCCACGGGACAAACCTCGACGCACTGTCCGCAGTTCACACATACCGAATCCATGAGAGAGGTGTTGTTGAAGGTGGCGATATAGGCGTTCGATCCTCTTTCGGCGATGTCGATGGCTCCGTTCATCTGCAGGTTCAAACACGCCCGGACACAACGGCCGCAAAGGACGCACTTGTTATGGTCCCGAACGATCATCGGGCTCGAATCATCTTTGGGTTTGGGTACGAAGTCCGTCTTGAAACGAATGTGTTCGATCTGGTGCTCATACACGAGGTTCTGGAGTTCGCAGTCGCCGTTGGAATCACAGAGAAGGCAGTTGTGATCGCCGTAGGCCAGCAGCAGTTCGAGGACGGTCTTGCGGACTCTCACCACGCTCTCCGTGTGCGTGTTGACGACCATTCCGTCCACGGCGGGCGTGGTGCAGGCCGGAGGCATCCCGCGCATGTTGTCGATCTGGACGATGCAGAGTCTGCAACCTCCGTAGGGCGGCATTTGGGGGTGATGGCACAGAGTGGGAATATAAATCCCGTTGTCCCTGCAGACCTCCAGAACGGTCTGTCCCTTCTTCCCCACGATCTTCCTGTCTTTTACATCCCTTCCATTGACCGTCAGAGTGATCGTTTCCTCTTTCATGGATCCTCACTTTCCGTTGTCGGGGCGTTTTGAGATGTCGTACATGAAAAGCACATGGAACAGGTTGAAATCTTCACTCCTCATCCAACAGCCGCATCGGATCCCCGGACGGACCGCCGGCACGGGTCATCCTGGCCGGTGACTGTTTCGCCCGGTTTTCCGCGGCTCCCTTCAATCAGGTCATATAATGAAAAACTTCACGAATAGCGCCGGGAAACGAGCCCCGGTCCCTATCGCCAGGGAAGTGAAATCGCCAATGCCTGCACCGGCAACTTGCGATGGAGTCGTTGCGTTATGTCAGGCATGACATAATAATTAGGATGAAAGGACAGGGTGTGTCAAGGGAAAAAACCGCGAAAACGGCTTGAGCAAAAAGAAGACGCATTGCGATGACTCGTCCTTACCCCTTTCCGGGAAGGCCCGCATTTAAATTATGTCAGATTGGATATATATCAGGCTTGACATAATAATTTTTTTGTGTAAGGATCGTAACCGATCCAGACACTATTAACTGTTCCTCTCTCAATAATCGGGCCCTCGGGCCCGATTATCCTTTTCCACGGCAACATTCCCGGGCCTCGGCACGCGTCTGCATTTCGACTCGCGAAAATGCCTTTCAGTTCCATGGCGCATTGAAATCAAGCGTCCGCGCATTTACTATTGTTGAAGTCGGCGCCGGCAGGAGTTTGCGACGATGCGTACCCGCTGAACCTTGCCGAAGGATTCGATGGGGCCTTTTTAGGGCAGTCCCCAGGATTGCATGACCTGACCTGTGCGCGGAGAACCCTGGAAGAGCATGGCAGTGGCGACGTTTTGGAGGTGCAGTGAAAGATGTTCAAGAACATTCTGGTTCCAACAGATCTCACCGAGAGAAGTTTCAAGGCGGTTGAAGTTGCACTGAGCCTTGCCGCGGATCCATCGTATCAGATCACCCTGCTGCACGTGATTGAAACGATCGACGACGCGGAACCGGACGAATTCGAGAAGTTCTACGAAAAGCTGAACAGACGTGCCGACCGCATACTGGACAGGATCATCGACCGGTACAGTCAACAGAACATAATGATCAACAAGAGAGTCACTTTCGGCAAGCGGGTGAAGGAAATCATCCGGTTTGCCGTCGATGAGAAGATCGATCTGATCGTTTTGAGTTCTCACCGGATCGATGCCGGGAATCTTCATCTGGGCTGGGGCACTATAAGCTACAAGGTGGGAATCCTCTCCCACTGCCCGGTTATGCTGGTGAAGCAGGATCTTTAAACGGACGGGGAATTCCGATTCCCTTTGGACAGCCGGGAGGAGAGGCCTTGACGGATCGCTCATTCAAATACAGGCGAGAGGATTTCGGGCCGCTGCCCGTTCAACTCCACCACCTCAACATCTACATCAATTTTCTTGAAGACCGGGTCGAGACCGTCAATTCCCTCGACCTGACCACCCTCGTTCGATGCAGCCGAATCGAACTCGACGCCTGTGGTCTCGAAGTACACAAGGTGGAATGGATGAAGGAAGGGGAGCCTGCCCTGCCTCTTGCCTATGACTATAAGATCGCCAGCAACAGGCTCACCGTGCATCTGCCCCGTGAGGCCGCTGCCGGTGAACGCCTGGGCATAAGGACCTTTACCGCGTGCATCCCGTCCGAACATATTCTCGAGGGAATCTACAGGGACAGCACTCCTCCGGGTGCACCTCAGCAGTACATGTCTCAATGCCAGCAATGGGGATTTCAGCGGATCATGCCCATTTTTGATGACTGCCGGGCCAAGTGCACCATGACCACGACCATAGAGGCGGATGCAGCCTACACGCACCTGATCAGCAACGGAAACATCGACAGGACACTCAACCCCGACGGCCGTCCCATTCCGAAACCGGGCGCCCCCGGCAGGCAGATCATCACCTATCACAACCCCGTACCCATGGCTCCGTATCTCTTCATCGTGTGCGCGGGCACCTGGGATGCCCTGGTGGACCGTGTGACGTACGATTCCCGACGCACCGTGCGCCTCGAGTACCTGGTTCCTCCGGGTTCCGTCGAAGGGGCGAAGATTCCCATGGAGATCCTGAAGAAAGCCATTCTTTGGGTGAAGGAGACTCAGGGCTACGAGTACACGGGAGAAACGTACCGTACCATTTGCATGAACAAGTCCAATTTCGGAGGCATGGAGAACGTGGGCAACACCACCATCGTCACCGACGCTGCCCTTATCAACGAGCACACCCTGGACACCTCCCTGCTGTACGCTCATGCCGTCATCGTTCATGAGTTCGAACACAACCAGTGCGGCAGCGAGACCACGATGGAGACCCCCTTCGACGTCTGGCTCAACGAAGCTTTCACCGTCGACGTGGAAAGGCAGTTCATGGCGGACACCTTCGATCCGTCATTTATAAGGCTGCACCAGCTCGACGGTATTCGCAATCCTCTGTTGGGGCCGCTTGCCATGGAAGACGGCGGCCACGTGGGGAGGATCGTGAGGCAGGGATTCAACAACCCCGATGAACTGATCGACGGGGTGACCTATGTAAAAGCGGCTGAAGTCATCCGCATGTTGAAACTCATTCTGGGCCCCCGCCTGTTTCAGGAGGGAAAGGATCTGTACTTTTCACGATACCGGCATGGCAACGCCAATACGGACCAGTTCTTCGAATGCTTTGAACAAGTCTCGGGCCGGTCTTTGCAGCAGTTCAAGGAGGAATGGCTCCATCGGATCGGTTATCCCGGAGTTTCCGCGTCCACGGAATACAATGCAGAAGAGAAGCGCCTGACGATCTCGTTCCGGCAGGACTTCGAACGCGGGGAAAACGCGTTCCATGTCCCCATACGACTTGCCCTGGTGGGGTGGGACGGAAAAGACCTGGAAGGAACCGATCAGGTTTTCGAACTGCGGGAAAGGGAGTCGAAGCTCATCCTTGAAGGCATTGCCGAGCTTCCCGCGCTGGTGTCCATGAACAGGGAGTGCTCCTTCTATGGAACCTTTCGCCATGAGAACCTGACAGAGGAAGATTTGATCCGCCAGATCCGCCTCGACCCGAATGCCTGCGCCAGGGTAGACGCCATGAGGCAGTTGACGGACCTGCAGAGAATCCGTCTGCTGAACGATCCGAGTGCTGAAATCGATCCGCGGTGGTTGACCCTTTACGGAGGGATCCTTAACGATTTCCAACTTCCTTCGGCCCTGAAGGCCTACTTCCTGCGCATCGACGAACAGCCGATGGACCGCGGGTACTGTACCTGGTACCTGGAACTGGTCGCGGCCAGGGATCGCATGATGAAGGTGATCAGCGGTACCTGGAAGGCGGACCTGATCAAAGCGTACCGCCGCCTGGATACCTTTACAAAGCGGGAGGGGCAGCCTCCCTCCGAAGGCATCGAAGACCGGATGTTGAAACAGGTGCTTCTGGACCTGATCTCCGTCGAAGACTCCCAAGAGACCCATCGGCTCATTCTCGATCACTTCGCATCGGCCGCCTTCGCAAGTGACCGCGTCGCGGCGCTCCTTGCCCTCAACCGCAGTTCCTCGCCCGAGCGCAGGCGGGTGCTCGAAGAAGTCTACCGCCAGTGGCACGGACATCTCAGCGGGTATGCCAATTACCTGAGGGTCATTTCCAGCGGCACTCGTGACGATGTATTCGAAATGATCGAAAAAGAGAAGAATCGGCCGACGTTTGACATGACTCAGCCCACCTGGTGCCGCGCACTCTTTCTGCCCATGGCGGTCAACAACAGGATGGTGTGGAGGCCGGAAGGCGTCCGCTGGATTGCGGACACGGTCATAGAGCTGGCTCCGGTCAATGCCACCACCGCGAGCAGGCTCCTCAATACCTTCCAGAATGTCGGCAGGTTGAAGCCGGATCTGCAGGAAAGAGTGGTCCCGGCATTGGAGCGTATTGTGCGCGGTGTTTCGGATGAACAGTGCCCGACCGTCCATGGGCAGGCGAAGACGTACCTTGGCGTCCTTTAGTGTGGTTCATCCGGCAAACGGGTACCTCCGGTACTTTTCACGCAAAGGATCGATGGCATCACAACGTCATTCCCTGAAGCTCACACTCATTCCCGCAAGAGGCGGGAATCCAGTCAACAGCCTGCTTAGTGCGGATCTCGCCGTACTTTCCACCCGGGATTGCCTTTGCTCTATCCATTGCTCTATCCACTTTGTGTCCACCTTGTCTTCCTGGCTCCTTCCCGTTTCCTGGGTTACAGCGACGCACAGCGTACCGTTTGGTCTGCCTGCCCTGATCTAGCTCAAGAACTGTTTCACGCTGCACAGCTGCTTTTCGTGGGTTCCCGCCTTCGCGGAAATGATGCTGTTGCGGGTGCATTTCACCTGTGTGCGACGACTGTCCGGGTAAGCGTTTACCGGAAGAAACCAGAGAGTTTCGTAGGAATGACGTTGCTGTGAGAATGGCTTGACCGGTCGACGAATGGCCCTCCGGGCGCGGTCTTTGTAGAAAGTAGATGAAATCCATTCGTGTGGATGGAGTCAGGCGACTTCCCGCGTGGTGATCCGAGCCCCGTCGTGAAGAGCTCCTTCCAGGCCGACTCGGAATCCGCTGTCGTCGTAAACCGCCAGCCTGCCTTCCAGCGCCGCCGCGTAAAGGAGATAGTCGCGGGCGATGAGGGCATGTTTTACCTTCATGCCTCGATAGATGCGAATGCGGATGCCGTTCACAAAGATGGTAATGTGGTCGTTCATGGGTTGAGAAAGATTATCCTCCCGTCGATTTCCGGACGCACGGGGGAGTGCTTGGACAGGTAATGAATGAACACGTCCCTCAGGGGATCACCATAGACGATGTTGGTTCCCTGCGTGAAGGTGTCGAACCTGTCTCCTCCCACCGCCAGAAAGTCGTTGGTGACCACCCGGTACACCTGGGTATCCCGCAGGGGATCTTCTGCGACCAGCACCCGCAGTACTCGGGCTCCCGGAGGTCTTGAAAGATCGTATTCGACTTTCAGGCCGGCAACCTGGAGTATCTTCTGTTCGCCTCCGGCGTTTTGTTCGAGGAGTTGCAGGATCTGGTGCCCGGTGAGATCCATGACCACCAGGGTGTTGTCAAAGGGCAGCAGGTCGAATGCCTCTTCCAGGGTGATATCGCCTTTTGAAATATCCGACCTGATTCCGCCGCTGTTTTGAAACGCGATGTTCGCCCCGGTCGCCTCGATCATGGAATCACATATGAGGTTTCCGATATTGGATTCCCGGTCCGGGGATTTCGTGAGGTCCACGGATGTAGAGCCCACAATCCTCGAGTATTCAGCCTTGATCTGCCGGTGATACTTCTCGACGATTCGGGACACGTCCTCGTCGAACAGGCTTCCGGGAGCAGCGGAAACCCGCCTGAGGCCGCTGTCCCTGCCGTAGCCGACGGCCTTGCCGGTGGAAGTGTCGTATTTGAGTTCGAGTACACCCAGATACAGGCCATAATATCCCGCCTGTACGACGAGGGTTTCCCCCACGTTGACCGGCCGTGTAACGGCGGTGTGACTGTGTCCGCCGACGATGACATCGATGCCGCGAACTTTCGCCGCCAGTTCTCTGTCCGCATCGAATCCCAGGTGAGACAAAATGATTACGAGGCCGGCACCCTGGCTGCGCACCTCGCTGATGACGTCCGGAAGGATCTTCTCGGGGTGAGAAAAGACGAGGTCAGAGACGTTGGCCGGCTTCGTGGTGTAGGCCGTTTCGGTGGTGGTCACTCCTATGATGGCGATCCTGACGTTTTTCCTGGTCAAAATGACGTACGGCCTGGTTCCCTGGATCGGCCTTCCCTGGGTGTCTGTGATGTTTGCGGAGAGGAAAGGAAAATTGGCCGTTGCAATGAGTTCCGCCAGAGCATCCCTGCCCCAGTCGAATTCGTGGTTGCCGATGGCCATGGCCTCGAACCGAAGAAGGTTCATGATCTCGATGACCGGCCGCCCTCGGAAGATATTGGATATGGGGGTTCCCTGAAACATGTCCCCGGCTGCAAGCAGGAGAGTTCCTTCGGGGTTCTTGAATCTTTCCCGTTCTATGATCTGTGCAAGATAAGCCGCGCCTCCCGACAGTGAATCGGGGTCAAGAGTCTTGTCTTCGAAGGGCAGAATATACCCGTGGAGGTCGTTCACGTGCAGTATCGTCAGGGAAACCGCCGGGGAAGCATGGGAAGGGAATGGAGAGCAGATCAGCAGAAAGGCCAGGGTGATCAAAGCACTCAATCGGACGAATCTGTTCATCGGGTTCCTCGGAAGGAGTCATCTTTAAGGCCGGCGCCGAGAACCTTTTCTTGGAACCGGCGCCTGCCCAATGTCTCAAAGAGCATTCGACCGGAGGTCCGATGGTGTCTTCACCCTCAACAGCGCAGAATCCTCTTCGGGAACCTCCTGGGCGTGTACATTCGATCCCTTATAGAATTCGGCCGTAATGGAGCCGGTCTGAACACTGATATGCCTACCCGGACCGTTGGCGGATATGCCGTTCAGGTAGAAGGTATATGAGCGGTCCTTCTTGACGGCAAAGACGCTCCTCACGGTATAGTTCTGAACCAGTTGAAACCCGGGTGTCACCCCGTAGACCCAGGAACCGCGCCTGGCGGACTTTGTGGCCAGGGTCAGCGAGAGGTCGGAAAAATCCGTGTCAAAAAAAGCCATGCCGCTTGCCGTGACGACAACGTATCCTTTCGCCGGCGGTACAATGGTCACCGATCCGCAGTTCGCCCAGGTTTGAGCGCCGGATCGGACGTTCCTGATGATTTCCTGCCTGAAAGCCATCTTGTCTGCGGCATGCGAATGCAAGGACGTAAACACTAAACACAGAAGACAAAAAAAACCGATTCCCGCTCTTTTCCAGGCCATGGTTTTCCTCCATTTTCCGGACTCGTCTGCCGGGCTGTAAACTGGAATCGCTGAACGGATGCAGAGCACCTCGATACCCGCCTGCCGGTCCCGCCTTACGGATGCCGCTTTCCGGGAAAAAGCCGGCATCACCTGAGACGGACTCCGCAGTTAGGACACTTTTCGGGATCGACAGCAACCCCCAGGTAATACTTGTCATGAGCCCTGGGGATCTGATGACACACAGGGCACCTGTACTGCCTGAACCCCATCAGGGCGAAGACCACACCCGCAGCAAACTGGGCTGCCGCGAAGGCCATCCATCCTTTGCGACCAATACCGAAAAGGCCCGGAAACGAGTCGGCGATCTGTGTAACACCCAGGCTGAACGCAATCAGCAGCATGCACGCACCAAAGCTCCGAAGCATTCTCGCTCGCCGACGCTCGAATTCCTCAACGACAGTATTTTTCCCCGTGCGAGCCATGTGCGCCTCCAAGGGCTTCGCTGCCTGCAGCCAGGCACCCGTCCCATGTCGTGTTCTCATCCGTCCGGCCTGATGCGCCGCGCCTCGGCTGCATCGGATAACCATTCTCACGGTCTTGACAATGTAACACTTTATCTTAAAGAAAGACAGCTGTTAAGATTTTCAGGCCCCAACACGAAGCTTTCGTGCGTACGAGGTGTGGGAAGTTTTCTGCGGCCCGAACGGGGTTTGGTAGGGAAGACGTTCCGAATGCACAACGCTTCCGTGTTCACCGTTTTCGATCACGAGGGAGCCATGCACTTGAAATCTGAATACTTGGGGGGTATCGGCGAAGCCGGGAGGCGGGGATCATGGGCAGGCATCTAGTCATCGTCGGCGGCGGTCATGCTCACCTGACCGTTTTGGCCAGGCTTCGCGACTTCACCGGGGCCGGCCACCGAGTTACGCTGGTCAGTCCGTCGCCGTATCATTATTATTCAGGAATGGGGCCTGGCATGTTGTCGGGGATTTACCGCCCCCAGGAGATACGCTTCCATGTTGGAAGGATGGCCCGGGACCGAGGAGCTGAATTCATCACCGCGCTGGTCTCCAAGATCGATCCTGTCAGGAAGATCCTGCACCTGTCGGACGGATCCGTCCTGGAGTACGACATCGCTTCTTTCAACACCGGGAGCGACGTTTCGATGGATCTACCGGTATTGTTGTCGGTGGAAGGCGTGTTTTCGGCGAAGCCCGTCGACCGTCTGTATGCGTTTCGACGTGCGGTTCTGGAAGGCAGGTTCGAGAAGAAAGTCCGGATCGTGGTGGTGGGCGGAGGACCGGCGGGAGTCGAGGTGAGTTCCAATGCCCGAATGCTGCTCGACGGTGCCCGGATAAGCGGAAGTATAACCCTGGTTGGTGGAAGGCGGGTACTCGGAGGCTTCCCCCCTCGTGTCCGGCAACTGGCGATCAAATCCCTCGCATCGAAAAAGGTCCGCATTCTCGAGGGAATAACCGCAGTATCGATCCGTCCGCAAGTCGTCGAACTTTCCGATGGAAACACCCTTCCCCGTGATTTTGTCGTGGTGGCGGTGGGGGTACGTCCTTCAACCCTTTACAGGGATTCCGGTCTGCCGGTGGGCAGCGATGGAGGTATGCTGGTGAACGCATATCTTCAAAGTGTGAGGTTTCCCGAGTTGTTCGGGGGAGGCGACTGCATCTGCCTCGAAGGACATCGCCTGGCAAGAGTGGGAGTATATGCGGTGCGGCAGAACAGGATCCTTCACCACAACCTCATGTCTGCCCTCAAGGGTGGAGACTTCCTTTCGTTCCATCCAGGAGGCGATTATCTCCTGGTTATGAACATGGGTGAAGGGAAGGGGATCGCCTGGAAAAAGGGCATCGTCTGGAACGGACGCCTGGCGTTCCTGTTGAAAGACCTGGTCGACAGGCGATTTGTCCGGAAGTTCCAGGTGTCGGGTGAAAAGGACGAATTGGAATAAGTCCCCCTGGAGCGCAGAACCGGTGCGCTGGGACAAGTCCTTCCAAGGGCCGGTGCCTCACGGCACGCGTTCAGACTCCCGCCGACTCGAATGCGGATGCAACCATCGCCTGCGCTTCTTCCTGGACCTGCTGCAGGTGATTTCGGCCGATAAAGCTTTCCGCATATATCTTGTATACGTCTTCGGTTCCTGAAGGCCGTGCGGCAAACCACCCGTTTTCCGTGACGACCTTCAGCCCGCCAATGGGAGCCCCATTGCCCGGCGCATGAGTCAGCACGGCCAGGATCTCTTCTCCCGCGAGGGTGGATGCCCTGACCCTGTCGGGAGAAAGTGCGGCCAGCACCGTTCTCTGCCCGCGCGTGGCCGGTGCGTCTATTCTTTCGTAGACGGGATCGCCGAACATCGCGGTGAGGGAACGATAGAGATGTGAAGGATCGGCTCCGGTCTTTGCCGTGATTTCGGCGGACAGGAGATCCATGATGATGCCGTCTTTGTCCGTCGTCCACACCCTGCCGTCCATTCTCAGGAACGAGGCGCCTGCGCTTTCCTCCCCCGCAAAACCGCAGGTACCATCGGTCAGGCCATCTACGAACCATTTGAAGCCGACGGGTACTTCCCACAGATTCCGTCCGAGGCGCCGGGCGACCCGGTCGATCATGCTGCTGCTCACCAGGGTCTTGCCGATGCCTGTCTCGCTTTTCCAACCGGTGCGGGTTTGAAAAAGGTACCAGGCAGCAGCGGAAAGATAGTGGTTGGGGTTCATCAGGCCGGCGGTGGGAGTGACAATCCCGTGCCGGTCGACATCCGGGTCGTTGCCGAAAGCAATGTCGTACCTGTCCTTGAGCCGGATCAGCCCGGCCATTGCGTATGGAGAAGAACAGTCCATGCGGATCTTGCCGTCCCTGTCGACGGCCATGAACGAGAATGTAGGGTCCACCGCCGGGTTGACCACGTCGATGGATAGTCCATAGGTTTCGGCGATTGGATTCCAGTATTCGACCGAAGCGCCGCCCATGGGATCCACTCCTATCCTGAGGCCCGCCGAGGCAATGGCGTTCATGTCTACGACATTGCGCAGATCATCCACGTACGACCGGACGTAATCGTACTGGTACACGAAACCCGCTGCCAACGCTTTTGCATAAGAAACGCGCCGCACATCTCTGTTTCCGTTTTCGAGCAGCAGGTTGGCTCGATCCTCGATCCATCGCGTGACCGCCGTATCCGCCGGGCCGCCGGCCGGCGGATTGTACTTGAGACCTCCGTCTTCGGGAGGGTTATGGGAAGGGGTGATCACGATGCCGTCCGCAAGGCCGGGGGGATTGCTGCGATTGTGTGCCAGAATCGCATGAGACACGACGGGGGTGGGGGTATATCCGAATCCTTTCTGTACCATTATTGGGGTTTCGTTGGCGGCGAGCACCTCGATCACATTTACGAAGCTGGGTTCCGAAAGGGCGTGAGTGTCCCTGCCGACAAAGAGGGGGCCCGTGTAGCCGTTCGACCGGCGATAGTCACAGACGGCCTGAGCAATGGCGAGAATGTGGGTTTCGTTGAAACTCCCGTTCAACGATGAACCTCTGTGCCCTGAAGTCCCGAAAGCCACTCTGTGGGCTTCGTTCGAGATATCGGGCCGGTCGACGAAATAGCTGGTGACAAGCAAAGGAACATTGACGAGCATGGAATGATGAGGGGGCTTGCCTGCCAGTTCATGTACTGCCATATTCCGTGCCTCCCGGGAGAAATTGTTGTTAAAAATATACTATAATAAGACAGGCAACGATGAGGTTCAATGGAAAAGCCCCGGAGAAACGAGATGGCGTGCGGTGCCTGGAGGAAGCGCGGGTCGGCGCACCGTTGGAGCTTCTTGGCGGATGCTGCTATGGGAAGGAAGCCCGGGTTGCACGAGGGTTTATTCGACAGGGACGACGGGAAAAGGACGGGGGGACAAAAGTCCCCCTGTCCAGTCCACCGAGTCTCAGTGTCGTTACTGGCCGGAACCCACCGCTGCAGCGCGGTTCTTGATGAGATCCTCGACCACCGCGGGTTCGGCGAGCGTCGAGGTGTCACCGAGATCGCTCACCTCGTTGGCGGCGACCTTTCGCAGGATGCGGCGCATGATCTTGCCCGACCGCGTCTTGGGGAGACCGGGAGCCCATTGTATGAAGTCTGGAGAGGCGATGGGACCGATTTCCTTGCGCACCCATTGAATGAGTTCCTTGCGGAGTTCTTCCGATGGATGTTTGTCTGCCTTCAGGGTGACGTAGGCGTAGATTCCCTGTCCCTTGATGTCGTGCGGGAAACCGACTACCGCCGCTTCGGCGACTGCCGCGTGCGACACAAGGGCACTTTCGATTTCAGCCGTCCCGAGGCGATGGCCGGATACGTTGATCACGTCGTCCACGCGACCGGTGATCCAGTAGTATCCGTCTTCGTCGCGGCGCGCTCCATCACCCGTGAAGTAAAGGCCGCTGTAGGCCGAAAAATAGGTTTGCTTGAAGCGCTCGTGGTCGCCATAAACCGTGCGCAGCATTCCGGGCCAAGGTTCCTTGATGACCAGGTAGCCGGAACCGGGGCCTTCTATGAACTTCCCGTCCGGATCGAGAACGTCCGGCTGTACTCCGAAGAAGGGGCGAGTGGCGGAGCCGGGCTTGAGAGCCGTCGCTCCAGGCAGCGGCGTGATGAGGATGCCTCCCGTTTCGGTCTGCCACCACGTGTCTACGATGGGGCATCGTTTTTCGCCGACGACGTTGTAGTACCAGAGCCAGGCTTCGGGGTTGATGGGTTCTCCGACGGTGCCGAGCAGCTTGATGGTCTTTCGTGATGTCTTCTTCACGGGTTCGTCGCCCTGCCGCATGAGAGCTCGTATGGCCGTGGGAGCCGTGTAAAAGATGTTGACCTTGTGTTTGTCCACAACGTTCCAGAATCGGGACCAATCGGGATAATTGGGGATCCCTTCGAACATGACGGTGGTGGCGCCGTTCGCCAGCGGTCCGTAGATGATGTAGCTGTGCCCGGTGACCCACCCGATGTCGGCGGTGCACCAGTAGATATCCCCGTCGTGATAGTCGAAGACATACTGATGGGACAAGGTGATGTACACAAGGTATCCGCCGGTGGTGTGGAGGACGCCTTTGGGTTTGCCGGTGGACCCTGACGTGTAAAGGATGTACAGTGGATCCTCCGCATCCATCGCCTCCGGCGGACAATCAGTGGAAGCCTTGCTCATGGCCTCGGCCCAGTCCACGTCCCGTCCGGCTACCCACCCCACGTCCCGGCCCGTATGTTTAACGACGATCACCTTTTGGACATCGGGGCATTTCTTGAGAGCTTCTTCCGTGTTTTCCTTCAGGGGAACAGGCTTGCCGCCGCGCAGACCTTCGTCGGCAGTGATGACCACTTTCCCTCCGCAGTCGAGGATCCGGCCTGCGAGAGATTCGGGTGAAAACCCCGCAAAAACGATGGAGTGGATGACTCCGATTCGAGTGCAGGCGAGCATGGCGATGGCCAGTTCAGGAATCATGGGCAGGTAGATGGTCACCCGATCCCCCCTGCGAAGCCCCTGGGCCTTCAGAACATTCGCGCACTTGCACACTTGCTCGTGCAACTCGCGGTAGGTGATCATCTTGCTGACGGAAGGATCATCCCCTTCCCAGATGATGGCGATCTGGTCGCCTCTTTTTTCAAGATGGCGGTCGAGGCAGTTGTAGCTGACGTTGAGTTTGCCGTCCACGAACCATTTGACGCGGATGTCACCTGAAAAGGATCCGTCTCTGACCTTCGTCCAGGGGCTGAACCAGTCGATGCGCTTGGCCTGTTCGGCCCAGAAGGTGTCCGGGTCCTTGATGGACTGTTCGTACATCTTCAGATACTTTTCATTGTCGCAAAAAGAAGACCTTGCCCACGATTCCGGGACAGGAAAAATGTTATTGGCCATTTGTTCCTCCTTCACAGTGTACGGGTTGGATGGTTACAGTCGATCCGTCCTGGGACGGCCCCCGGTTGGTTATTGACCGGAAACCCGATAGGCTCCACCATCTTCCGGCATCAGGGAATTCACGGGGAGAATGGATGATCCTCCCGTCGTTCACTCCCAAACCAGCACCCCTTTTGGGGGTTAAGATGTCCGGTTTCCGGGCAAATATCTGTTGATAAACAGAATGCGTTCAAATTGAATGAATTTGATAAGGAATAATGCCGCGGGCTGGAACCGTTACATCTTCGAGGTCGCGGAAAGGAGATACTTTCAGAAAAGGAAGTGTAGATGGGGCTGAGAATCGCATATTGTCATTTCATACCGACATTAGCAACCAGCCATGGCATTGTCAATAGCAAATTCATATGCCGGGATCTACCCGATACTCGTACCCTCCGATTCCAAATGTGACATAGAAGCATTACAGCTTCCATCCGCCTCCGATTTCCTTCCTGCAGGGCAACGGACGGTCTCTGGCCGATGTCTCCGTCCAGGACGATTCACAAAGACGGGAGGCCCGCGACTCATCTCGAAGAACTCGGCAGTCCAGCCTTCATTCCTGGTGCATCCGTCAAACAGGTACTCCGGTGCCCTTCATACATCCGAAGCTTTTCGTGCAAAGGATCGATGGCATCACGACGTGATTTGGCATCACGACGTCATTTTGCACCACATTGTCATTCCCGCGATAATCAGAACGTCACTCGCGCGAAGGCGGGAATCCAGTCCAAGCGCGGATCACGCCATAAAGATCTCTCCACCCGGGATTGCCCTGCTCTGTCCATCATACTTCCAGGCTCTTTCCTAATCCTTGAAACTGGTTCGCCATGCACGATTACCTTTCCTGGGTTCCTGCCTTCGCGGGAATGACGTTGTGATGTCAAATGACGTCGTTGCGGGACTGACGTTCTTGTGGGACTGGCATGGTTGCTGCGGGTGTATTCCACCTTTGTTTGACACCGGTCAGGATACGAGCTTTATGAAACGGAAGATCCTCATTCTGTGGGTTCGTCGAATCGACAGCTCATGCGAAGGAGGTTGTCCTCATAAGTCGTCTTCACCTTGCAGGGGAGGCTGTTGAAGAGGCCGATCATGGGTTTGTTGTTCATGGACGTGTAGGCCACCAGGCCCGAAATGTTGTTTTCGCGAGCCGCGTCCACAAGCTTCTTCATGATCAGTCTGGACAGGCCCTTTCGCTGCCAGTCCTTGGACACGGAAAAGGCGACTTCGGCAACATTTTCGTGAGGATCAAAGATGTATCCTCCCACTGCTATGATCCTGCCGAAACCGAACTCCCCCACGACGGCGACAATAGTCATCTCTTTATGATAATCGATCTGGTGCATGGACGCCACGTCGTCCCTCACAAACGTGGTCTTTTTATGAAAGAATCTTGCGATGATATCGTTCCTGTCCAGGTTGTAGAAATGCTCCTGGAGACGTCGTTCGTCCACGGGCTTGATGGGCCGGATCGTCACTTCCGTATTGTCTATCTTGACTACTTCTTCGTATTTCAGGGGATACACGGCATGGATGGATTCCTTCAGGCTTCTTTCCGTGCCCAGAAGACCGAGTTTCTGGGCGTTGAAAAACAGTTCGTCTCTGAAATCAGGGTGCGCCAGGCTGATCATGGCAATGGCTCGTTCCTGGAGGCTCTTTCCAAAAAGATTGACCGCCCCGTATTCGCTCACCACGTAATACACGTCGCTCCTGGGTACGACTACCGCCATATCCTCGAGGATGGGCACAATCCGGCTGTACCTGCCATCCCTGGAAGTGGAGGGGATCATGAGTATCGACTTGCCTCCGGGAGACTGGGCCGCTCCCCGTACGAAGTCGAGCATTCCCGTCACGCCGGAATAATGGTTGTGAGGGCTCGCATCCACTGCCACCTGCCCGGTCAGATCCATCACACTGACAACGTTGAGCGACACCATCCGGTTGTGGGCTGCGATGACGGCCGGATTGTTCACATAGTCGGAGGGATGGAATTCAATGCCTGGATTGTCGTGAAGAAACTCGTAAAGGTTAGTGGTTCCGATGGCAAAACCGGCCACCAGTTTCCCCTCATTCAATCCCTTGACCTGGTTGGTGATGATGCCCTTGCCGGTGAGTTCCATGAATCCGTCGGTAAGGACCTGCGTATGGACTCCGAGATCATTCTTGTTCCACAGGGCCTGCAACACGGAATGGGCGATGCTCCCCAGGCCGATCTGCAGGGTGGCGCCGTCATCTACGAGCCTGGATACGTGCTGGGCAATGGCAAGGGCGGGGACGGATTCGGTCATCGCACCGACGCTCAGCAGTTCTTCGTCGTGTTCAACCACTACATCGATATCGTTCATGTGTATGAAGCTGTGGCCCAGAACCCTGGGCATCCTGGGATTGACCTGGGCGATGACCAGGTCGGCGGACCGGGCTGCCGCGAGGGTAACATCTACGGAGATGCCCAGGCTGACCCAGCCGAAGTCGTCAGGAGGAGAAACCTGGATGAGAGCGACATGAACGGGTATCTGCCGGCTCTGAAAAAGATGAGGCACGGCGGACAGGTTGATGGGTGTAAAAAACCGGCGGTTTTTAGCCAGGCTTTCGGGGATGGTGGAGCCGGAATAGAAGGACCGGATGCCGAAGCTCTGGGAAGAGGCCTTGGAGGCGATCAGGGTCAGGGGAGCAGTTTCGAGGCTGAGCAGTCTTACGATCTCGATGTCCGTGAAATTCATGGACTGCCCGGCTAGTTCACTCACGAGGTGCTGAGGTTCTCCGCATGCAGTTCCGATGAAGACCCTCTGGCCGGGCTTGATAAGCCCGATGGCCTCCCTGGCGGTTCGGCGCTTTCGCACGTAATCGTCGGGCCAATAAGTGGTACTCATTCCAATTGTCTCCTTTTCCTGCAGAGCCGCTCCGAAGCGGTTTTGCGTTCCCCTGTCCGGGAACCGACCGTGCGCAGGATACTCAGAAAGCGAAGCAGGATTCAAGAGAAGATATTCATGCTCAGAACGAAATCGGCTGAAAGCAAGAATCACGGAAAATGGCCGCAAACAGGCTGGTCGCATTCCGTGCGTCCTGGAAATCAGAGAAGCATCGTTTCGAGCAAGCGAAGGCAGAGATCAAATCGCTTCTTCGCTGTATTTCCTTGCAAATCAGTGGGAATTATGATTGACTTCGCGAAAAGAGTGCCAGGGATGTCATCCTCCAAGATACTTTTCCTTTTGCATTCCTTGTTGTTCCTGCTTTTTGTGCTGCCCCGTCTCAACAAATCGACATCCGTACGGCGGTAATGATATTGTTTTTTCATGCAGGGATAGCGTGGACTCGGACGGTAGATTCACCAGGTGTTTCTTGTGGCTCTTGGGCTGGATGCTGATTTACGGATCAGCGAAGGCATGGTCCTGTTTGTAAGGGGAATCATGATCCGAGGCGAACAGGGATGCCGTGCCGGTTGCTGGAGGAGAGGCCGACGGCTTTCCCTAAGGATCTGAGGCAGAAAGGCAATGGGCTTTCCAGGTCCCTGTACAAGAACGATCTGGTGAATGAGCAACGATTTGTCCCGCACTCGAGGCGCATTTCAGTTCTGTTCTTGCCACGGCATGGCTGAAACAGGGACCTTGCGGGTCCGGCAAATTCGGGTGAGGAGTGCGGGCAAGGTTGGATCTGGGTGCACCGGAATACAGGGGAAGGTTTTGCGCTTTTCCAAGCGAATGATTCATGATAAATAACAGCCGCCTACGCAGAGTTTGAGTGTGAATTCTCGAACAATCTGCCACTACGGAATTCTTTTTGCACAGGGAGGGTAGGAGCTATCATGTACGAACTTTACAATTTCTTGACCGGACCGGCCGTGTGGATCAGTTTTCTCGTTTTTTTCGGCGGTCTGTTGTTTCGAATCGCGTATCTTGCCGGATTAAGCAGAGAACGGGACCGGGTGTTCTACAATCATATGAGTGCGTCCTCGGGTTTCAGGTCCATCCTGCACTGGCTGATCCCATTGGGAAGTGTGTCCCTGCGCAGCCAACCCGTGTTCTCCGTCATGTTTTTTTGCTTTCACGTTCTTCTTTTTGCTGTTCCCCTCTTCCTGCAGGCTCACAACACTTTGTGGCATGAAGCCTTTGGAGTGAGCCTCTGGTCGATGCCGGATCATTTCGCGGATAATCTCACTATCGCCTTTATGGCGACAGGGGTGTTCCTTTTCGCCAGGCGGCTTGTCAGGCCGGAGGTCCGAATTCTGACGTCGGTCTGGGATTATACGCTGCTGATCCTGACCGTACTGCCTTTTCTGACCGGATTTCTCGCCTATCGCCAGATCGGGCCCTATCCGATTATGCTTATACTACATGTTCTTTTTGGAGAACTGCTACTGGTTATTGTGCCCTTCAGCAAGCTGGGGCATGTACTCCTCTTCTTCTTTTCGAGGGCTTTCATCGGCTTCGAGATGGGGGAGCGCCGGGGAGCGCGAACCTGGTAAGCGGAAGACGGGGAGGGAGTATTTCCATGTGTAGAGGAGAAACAGCCGACATGAGTGAAGTGTTGGAAAAACCGATCAATACAAACAAAATAAAAGAGATTTTGGAAGCCAACGACGGCGCTCGCATCAGGACATGGTTGAGCATCTGCTCGCGGTGCGGCCTTTGCGCGGAAAGCTGCTTTTTTTACCTGGCCAGGGACAAGGATCCGAAGCTGAGCCCTGCATACAAGGTCAAGCACACGCTCGGAGAGATGTACAGGAGAAAAGGGAATGTCGATCGTGAATTCCTGTCGAAGTGCTACGATATTCTCTGGGGGGAGTGCACGACCTGCAAGAGATGTTCGCTTTTCTGTCCCTTCGGGATCGACATTGCAACAATGATCGCGACCGCGAGAGCGGTATGCCACTCACAGGGAATTGTGCCGGTGGGTCTGACCCGGACATCCGACAACTACCGTCTGACCGGGAACCAGATGGGTATGAGCAGTGAGGATTTCATAGACACATGTTCCTGGATGGCCGAAGAATCGTCGGAGGAGGTTGCCGGGGTCAATATTCCTATAGATAAGAAGGGTGCCAGGATCATGTACACGGTCAACCCGAGGGAGCCGATGTACTATCCCCAGGACATTGCGATGGCCGCGAAGATTTTCACCGTAGCGGAGGAGGACTGGACCATGCCCAGCACGGGCTGGGACTGCACCAACCTGGCCATGTTTGCCGGAGACAGGGCTCTCGCGGGACACATCGTGAAGCTGATGTACGACAAGGCGGTGGAACTCGGGGTCGAGAAGATCGTCATGACCGAATGCGGGCATGCGTACAGGTCCGGTGTCTTCGAAGGACCCTATTTCGCCGGATACCGGAACGGCAGGCCTCCGGTGGAAATCGTTCATTCAGTGAGATTGTTTTACGAATACCTGCGCGACGGACGCATCAAGATCGATCCGGATAAGATGATCGAGGAACCCGTCACGTACCAGGACCCGTGCAATGTGTCTCGAAACGGTGGCCTGTGGGAAGAAGGACGCAGAATCGTGTCCTATCTTGTTAAAGACTTCAGGGATATGGCACCGAACAGGGAATACAACCACTGCTGCGGAGGCGGAGGCGGGTTTATTCCCATGGGGCCGGAATTCAAGAAGCGCCGGATGATTTCAGGGAAAGTCAAGGCTGAACAGATCAGGGCCACGGGAGCGAAGATTGTCATCACTCCCTGCCACAACTGCTTCGACCAGGTGAGGGACCTGAGCAAGGAATACGATCTGGGGGTGAAGGTCCTGTCGTTCAAGGACATCATCTGCGAGAGCATGATCATCCCCGAGAAGTTCCAGCCCGTTGAAACGGACGAGGACGAAGAGTAGAGAGCAGCCTTGTGAGCACGGGCTGCCGTTGATTGTGGTGCTTTCCCGCGGGTCATATACCTGCGGTGATGAGGAACGCATCGGTTTGGATGTCGGGTTTCCGAAATCCGGAGCCATATCGTCTCGAAGGGGGAACAGATGAGGTACGGAAAATACTTGCTGGTGATACTCCTGTTTGCGGCCTGCATTCCGGCGGCCTATTCTCAGGATGCGCTGATCGTTCTCAAGCACAAGGAAATGGGAGTTCATCAGAGGCCGCCAGTCGAGTTCAACCACGAAAAGCACACTGTGAATTTTCAGTGTGACCGGTGTCATCACGACTATGATAAGTTTTTGAACAACGTGAGCAGTGATCCTCAGCCCTGTTCCGCCTGTCATGGGGCCCAGGCCGTACGAGGGATGATGTCCCTCACCGATGCCTTTCATGCTCAGTGCAAGAATTGTCACGACGAGATGCGTGTGCGCAATATTCCCGGCGGCCCCGTCATGTGCGGGGAATGTCATGTAAGGAATTAACCACCGGTTGGAGGCCGCCGAACTGTCCGGCTTCCAACCCTAACCGGGAAGGTTGATCCGCTTCCTGCCCTGAAGATTCTGCCTGCTCGCCGCAGTCAACCGTTTCATCCAGCTTGTGATGAGCTGATCTCTTATAATAACGGGCTGAACAGTTCCGGCATTTTCTCATCAATGAGTACTCCGGTGCTTTTCACGCAAGGAATCGATGGCGTCACAACGTCATTGCCGAGAAGATCACATCGCCATTGCCTCCAAATCGACAGGGGTAGGGACGGCGCAAACCAATGCGCTGTCCCTACCCCTGTCGTTGTTGCGAAAATGACGTTGTTATGGGAATGACGTTGTTGTGGGTGTTTTCCACCTCTGTGCGAACGCTGACCGGGTACGCGGTTGGGCGGCAGAACCAGGACTTTCAGTTTCCGGTGGACGCTTGTTTTGATTCGGCGTATACGCCTGCCCGGGGATGTAAATCGAGGGATGAGAATGGAAATCATTTGCGGAAGCGGTCTTATTGCGTGAAACGGAAGTTCGAAACGGAAAAGGAGTGCAATTGGATCTGGTGAGCAGGTCATGTCCGGGATATCATGCCTTGCAGCACCGATCAGGAGGTGGGAAGGGCCGTGCGATTTTCAGGGGGACAGGAAGGTGAGCCGATGAATCCGACTTGTCGCTTTCCGGTGTGCGGGCATTCGCCGTCTGCCCGCGGAAATCTGCGAAAGAGGGGTGCATGAAGTCTGCAATGAAATTTGGGAAACTGCTGCCGTTCCTCGTCGTTGGAATCTCGGTCCTGGTTCTCTGCTCGAGCCACTTCACCAGGGAGGGGGACGGCAGTCAGCCACCGAGTGGCGTTACTGCTGTCATGGAAGTCCCTTATTACAGCCATCCGGACCAAATGGAACTGTGCGGGGAACCCGTCCCGCTTCATGTCCGGGATGTGCGGGAGCGGATGGACAGGGAATTCACGATAGTCGTGCACGGACGTGCCCAGGTTTATCTCTGGTTGAAGCGCATCGAGAGGTATTTCCCGTGGCTGGAGGAACAACTGGCTCTTCACAAGCTGCCCGACGATCTGAAATACGTGGCCGTTGCGGAAAGCGACCTCATTCTCAACGCGGTTTCCCCGGCACGAGCGGCCGGTCCCTGGCAATTCATACCCGACACGGGTTCCAGGTACGGTCTGAACCGGTCTGACACGCTGGATGAACGGTATGATTTCGAGCTTGCCACGGCGAGTGCGCTTCGGTACCTCCAGGACCTGTACGCCCTTTTCAATGACTGGACATTGGCCATCGCAGCCTACAACTGTGGAGAAAACAGGGTTCTCAATGAACTGAGAAAGCAAAAGGTTGCTAGCTATTATGATCTCAAGCTGCCCACGGAGACGGAACGATACGTTTTCAGAATCCTTGCGGTAAAAGAAGTGCTTGCAAACCCTCAACGCTACGGCTACTCCCTTCCCGAGGGAGCCGGTTATCCCGTTGTTGCCGTGGAAACCGTCCGGTCGGATTTTCCCTGCCCGTTCCCGATGCAGCTGGCCGCCGAGGCAGCGGGTATGACCTACCGGCAAATGAAGGATCTGAACCCTTCTTTCACCTCGGACAAGATTCCTGCCGGCCGGCGTACAATCAAGGTGTACGAGGGAAAGGGGCCGGAATTCAGCACACGGCTGGAGGAGGCCAAGGCGGAATACAAGCCGGTCGAACGCCGGCATAAGGTTGCCAGGGGTGAGACTCTGACGGGAATCGCTGCACGTTATGGGGTCGGGGTGGACGACATCCGACGATGGAACGGGCTGGAAGGCGAACATATTCAGGTGGGGCAGTTGTTGAAGATACTGGAATAGAATACCTGACCGGGTTCAGATCAAGAATGAAATGCTTGACAAGCTTTCTGGTCCGATCTACCATGCGCCATGCATAAGACATTAAAAATTCAATGGATTTTGGTGAAGTATGAATAATTATGTCAAAACGGCTGAACTCCTGGTGCAGAGTCGTCATGTCATGGCTCTGACGGGAGCGGGGATTTCAGTCGAGAGCGGTATCCCTGATTTTCGAAGCAGGGACGGGTTATGGTCGAGATATGATCCCGTGGAATTCGGCTATATCGAGTCATTTCGTGCCAATCCGGAAAAAGTGTGGAAGATGCTGCTGGAGATGGACCGGCTTCTTACCGGAGCTCAGCCTAACACCGGCCACATGGCCCTGGCGGAACTCGAGAAGCGCGGCATCCTGAGGGAGATTGTGACTCAAAACGTCGACAGTCTACATCAAAAGGCGGGAAGCCACAATGTGATTGAGTTCCACGGGCACGCCAGGAGCCTGCGTTGTGACAGGTGCCACGAGAGATTCCCCAGGGAAAACATAAGCTTGAAGGACATTCCTCCCCGCTGTGGCTGCGGGTATGCGTTGCGTCCGGAATTTGTATTCTTCGGCGAGGAGATTCCCCGGGATGCGTTGAAGCAGGCCATGGATGCGGCTCAGGAGTGCGACTTCATGATGATTGTGGGCACTTCCGCAAGTGTTGCCCCGGCTTCGCATCTGCCGCGCGTGGCCAAGAACCGGGGCGCCTTTCTGCTGGAAATCAACCCGATGGAAACGGAGCTTTCAAACCATACTATTGACCTTCGTATCTCGCAGACTGCCGGGAAGGCGTTGAGCTGTATCGTGGCGGCCTTGAACGAGATGGGGCACTGAGGCGGGGGGGTAGATCCCAAGAAGATGTTAAGCAGAATATTTTCCATCGCTCATGCGGCATCGGATGCCGTGAATGTACCTCTTGAAAGAACAGGGGACACCGTCGTGGACATGGTGATGAATGCCGGCCCGATGGTCAAGTTCGTCATGCTGCTCTTGCTGGCCATGTCCATAGCGTGCTGGACAATCATCCTGTTGAAGACGCGCCTTCTGCGGCGGGCCAATAAGGAATCGGACCAGTTTGTGGGGCTCTTCAGGCAGCGAAAGAGCTATTCACTGTTGTACAGGGACAGCGAGGCGTTGAGCGACAGCCATCTGGCTCAGCTCTTCCGGGTGGGTTACGCGGAACTGAACCGGTTGAGCAAGTCGCTTGAAACGAAGAATATTCAGGAATTGTCGATCAACCCGGAAATACTGCTGGAGAATGTGGACAGGGCGATCCAGGGCGGGATCATGTCCGAGAGGCAGCGCTTTGAGAGTTTCCTGCCGGTCCTGGCGACTACCGGGAGCACGGCTCCCTTTATCGGTCTTTTTGGAACGGTATGGGGAATCATGACAAGCTTTCAGGATATCGGTTTGAAGGGTGCCGCCAACCTGGCCGTTGTGGCTCCCGGTATTTCCGAGGCCCTGGTGGCAACGGCGATGGGTCTGGCTGCCGCCATTCCGGCGGTTGTGGCCTACAATCACTTTTCGAACCGGATCAGGACGGTGGAAAACGAGATGATCCATTTTGCTTCGGAATTTCTCAATATGCTGAAAAGAGACCTGATGCGGCGGGGAAGGCAGGAAGAGAGCCAGTCGGATACACACCGCGCCGCCGTCCAGGATTAGGTCTTTCACCATGCCGGTTTGTCAGGAAGGAGGGAGGTTCCAGGATGCAGATCAACGGGAATGGTCACAAGGGGGCCATGTTGTCCGAAATCAACGTTACTCCCTTCGTGGACGTAATGCTCGTCCTTCTCATTATTTTCATGGTTACCGCTCCGATGATGACCCAGGGAATCGACGTGAAGCTTCCGGAAACTTCTGCGCCCGCCATGCAGAGTGAAGAGGAGCGGCTTGTTGTAACGGTCACCGGAGATCAACAGATTTTCATCAATGACAATCCCGTGGAAAAGGACGCTCTGGGTGCAAAGCTCGCCGCGGTCTACCAGAACCGGCAGGACCACAGGGGAGTCTTTCTCAGGGCGGATGAAAAAATACCGTATGGATACGTTGTTGAAGTGATGGCCGCCATTCGGCAGGCCGGAATCGATCAGATAGGTATGGTTACGGAACCGCTGAGGACTCCCCCCAAGAAGAAATCCTCCTCTCGTTGAGTCGGCTGATCCGGTTGAGAGTCATGACGTGAAGCATACACCCTGCGGACGTGCTCGAATTTACAGCCCCGGTGCCGGATGATTCAGGCTGTCCACAGGACCTGCGGGGATTGTCATGGGAAGGGTGGAGGAGTAGAATGCCGGTAGTACTTGTGTGTATGCGCGGGCACACCGGGGTGTTGTGCCCGGGGAGATTGCCGGATCTGTGAGGTTAAACGATATGGAACCCGTGACGTTGACTCAGTACAGATCGTCCAGAGAAGATCTTTTCGCCGGACTGGGGGGATCGGTTCTGTTCCACGGCTTCATCTTCGCCCTGGTTCTCCTTTTGCCCTGGATCATGCCGAGGAAGAAGATCGAGGCCACCTTTACCACCGTCAGCCTGGTATCCCTTCAGGACATTGCTCCAGGTCCGCCCGCCAGGAAGGGAGAACCTTCCAGGACGGATGAAGGGCCTGCGAAGAGCCGGGAGAGTTCCCGCAGTTCCTCGAGCGCGCAGAGCAGGCAGGGACCTCTTGTGCCAGTAAAGCGCCTCAATGTTGCCGAGCCTTCCACTCGCAGGGCGGAAACGGAAATCAAGAAGATGGAAACCAGGGAGGCGCCCAGGCCGGTTGAAGCGGGGCCCTCCCCTTCGGGTACTGGGAAGAACTATGAGAAGCTCATTCCCAAGCCCAAGGCAGACCCGAAGCCGACGCCCATAATTCAGGCTTCGGGAGGCGAGTCCGAAACCCGCCCCTCGGGCCAGCCGGTCGGCGGTACCGGGCGTAAATCGGACAGCAGTACTCCCGCCGTTTCGGAACAGGCTGCGGGAAAAGGCAATCCCAAAGGCACGGCGGACGGGACCGCCGACGGCATCGCGGAAGGAACGGGAGGCGGAGGCGGCGGGCGCGTGGCATCGGCTCTGCAAAGCCTGTATAACGAGAAAGTCAAGGAAGCCGTTCGGCGGGAGTGGTCCGTTTTGGATTCTCTGAAGGTTCAGGGCCTGGAGACGCACCTGCTGGTTGTGGTGAGAAGAGACGGCAGGGTGATCAATCTGCAGGTCGAGAAGACTTCAGGCAATTCCCTGTTCGATGAGTCTGCGAAGCGGGCCGTACTCAAGGCTGACCCTCTTCCGGCCATGCCGCAGGCGCTGACCGAATCGAAGCTCGAATTCGTTCTCAAGTTCCGGCCCGGCGGCCTTTCCTGACCACCATTCATTTAGAAAGGATTCTCAGCACTCATGCCGGCAGGCAAACATTTCAATATCGGTTGGGGCGGGATCCTGTTTGCACTGGCCTTCCTGGTCGCCTGCAATCAGCCCGCTTACGCTCAACGCATTTACCTGGATATTACTCAGCCCACTTTCCAGCGGCTGCCCATCGCGATCCCGGATTTCAAGTACCGGGCACCTGTACAGACGGGCCTTGCACGGGAAATGGCGGAGACTCTTTCGGCCGATCTCGATTATTCCGGAGTCTTCCGGCCACTGGACCCCAGAGGATTCCTCGAGGATCCACAGGCCATGGGACTGACTGCCGGTGAGATCAACTTCCCGGACTGGCGGCGCCTGGGGGCGGATTTCATGGTCCGGGCGTCATACCAGGTGGAGGGATCGTCGTTGAGGATCGAGGCGCGGCTGTTTGATGTGGTTGCCGCGCGTATGGTGATGGGAAAGGTCTATGAAGGGGATGCCAGGAACTGGCAGCCCATGATTCATCGGCTTGCAGACGAAATTCTATTTGCCGTAACGGGTGAAAGGGGAGTCTTCGACAGCAAGATCGCCTTCGTCCAGGCTCAGGGGAAGAACAAGGAGATCTTTATCGTTGATTTCGACGGCAGCAACCTCGTCCAGGTGACCCGGGACAACTCCCTGAATCTTTCCCCTGCATGGAACAGCCGAATGACCGAACTGGCTTATGTCAGCTACAAGGAAGGAAACGCCAAGATTTTCGGGGTCAACCTGCAGAACGGAGCGACAAGGCTTATCTGCGGATATCCTGGGATCAATATCTCTCCTTCGTGGAGGCCTGGCACTTCTGAACTGGCGGTGACCCTGTCCAAGGACGGAAGTCCGGACATCTTTCTGGTGTCTTCTTCAGGGAGTATTGTTCAGAAGCTCGTCCACGGCTGGTCCATCAATGTGTCGCCCGACTGGTCGCCTGACGGAAGGAAACTCGTGTACGTGTCCGACGAAACGGGAAGTCCCCAGATATACGTGCTGGACGTGTCGACCGACCAGAAGAGGCGCATCACATTCAGCGGCAATTACAATACGTCGCCCAGTTGGTCGCCCAAGGGAGACTGGATTGCCTACAGCGGGCTCAGTGGCGGCCGGCACAATATCTTCATGGTAAGGCCGGACGGCAGTGACACCCGTCAGCTGACTCATGGAGAAGGAAACAACGAATCGCCGACATGGTCTCCCGATGGGCGCATGATCGCGTTCAGTTCTACTCGGCAGGGAAGTTCATCCATCTGGGTTTTACTGACCAACGGAACCGGAGTGAGGCGGCTTACCCGACAGGGTGGCGGCCAGGAACTGCCCAGTTGGTCGACGCGCATGAGTGATCAGTGATTCTACATTGCATAGTATTGAAATTCAGGAGGAGTGGGATGAGAAAGAGTTGGGGGAGATGTGTATACCTGTCGCTGGTGGTGGTCCTGGTTCTGGCCGCGGGAGCGTGTCAGAAGAAGACCGTTCCCGCATCGCAGCCGGGCTATATGGCGGATTCGTCCGTGTCTGCCGGGATGGGGCCTTCGGGAGCCGGCCTCGGGCTGGACGATGCACGGTGGAGGGAGTTGGGGATCGCCGGAGAAGCGGAAAAGAGGGAGTTTCTCGAAAAAGCTCAAGCTTTCGAGAACCAGGATATCTACTTTGACTTCGATTCGTATGTGCTCAGTGAACCCGCCAAGAGGATCATGGACGGGAAAGTGGCTTTTCTCAGGAAATACTCCAGGGTCAAGGTCACCATTGAAGGACACTGCGACGAGCGGGGGACTACCGAATACAACCTTGCGCTGGGCGAACGGCGTGCACACAGCGCACTTCAATACCTGGTAAACTCGGGAATCAGCCAGAGTAATCTGAGCACCATAAGCTACGGCAAGGAAAGGCCGGCTGCCCCGGGCCATGACGAGGCGTCCTGGGCAAAGAACAGAAGAGCGCATTTTGTGCTTCAGTATTGATGGTCCAGGAACTCCCGGGACATCATGCGTGGTGAGAATCTTTGTCTCCTGACACAGGCGGATCGGGCGTGGAGCCCTGCAGGGAGGAGTGAGGACATGGCCCTCTCGAAGGGGCTTTTCGCCCGAAATGCAGAGAAAGAGGATACATGTTGGTCAATATGAAGAAGCACTTTTCGATTGCCCTGACATGCCTTCTTGCCGCTGGTCTCCTGTACGGATGCGCGTCAACCCAGGAGACCAGCACCATGCAGCAGAGCATCAGCATGCTGCACGAAAGGCAGTCGAACCTGGAAAGACGATTCGAGAGTGTGGACGCACAGGCGCAGAGGGGAGGGGATCTCTATGCCAGAATGGATGAGCTGCAGGTCAGAATAGGAGCCCTGAACGGACGGATTGAGGAACTGGAACACCGGATCAACCAGGTGGCACGGGTTCAGGCCCAGCATCCTCCCGTGCCCGCTCAGCCTTCCTCCGAATCGGCCCCTCCACCGGCATCGCCTCCAGTTTCAGCTCCAGCACCTCCAGCCGCCACAACCGCCCCGTCTTCGCCTCCTCCTCCTCCCCCCCCCGTGGAAAAGGAAAATCCCGAAAAGGTCCAGTACGACAAGGCCATGCAGTCGTTCCAGCAGGGCAAGTTCGATAATGCACGAAAGGAACTGCAGCAATTCCTGTCGAAATACCCGAAATCTGAATTTGCCGATAACGCTCTGTTTACGGTCGGGGAATGCTATTATGCGGAAAAGAAGTATTCGGATGCCATCGAAACATACCAGCAGGTCATGGATCGATACCCTCGGGGCAACAGGGTTCCTCATGCATTGCTCAAGCAGGGATCCGCATTCCAGGCCATGGGCGACAATACCGCAGCACGGATTCTCTTCGAGAGAGTAGTGGAGAAGTACCCGGGTACACCCCAGGCCCAGGCCGCGGAAAAGAAGCTCAAACAACTGCCCTGAGCAGGTAGATCGGATGAAGTGGCCGGTACAGGCCGTCCACTTCATACCTTCAGCTCCACGTGAAAATACCCGCATTTCGATGACCAAATACCTGATTTACCCCATACCCATTCCAGCCATTTCCTGCCTATTCTATCAGCAACATCAGGAATGAAACGGCAAAAGTAGACAATTGTGCAACACGTATAAACCCCAACCTGTTCCCCGTGTGTTCGGCTTCTGATTAATCTCGCATTCTCACAATACTCGCTTCGCGCCCGGACTCCCTTCTCTGTCGGCACAATTGTTCGGGGAAATCATCATCCTAAGCGTTCAACCCGCCGTATTGGTGTGAACTCCATTGGAGGACAGCCATGAAGACGACGACAGATATCGGCAACCTTATTGATCGTCACCAGATCACCATGGAGTTGAGAAAAGTAGAGACAAGCCCGATCCACCATGATGCCGGATCAAGCGATGAACTGGATCACTTCCTTTGTCGGCTCTCCAAACCGGGCAAGGAAATGAGAGTCTTTTTGACCACACATTCCGACGGAGACCACCTCACCATCCATGATGTGCTCTTTCTGCTGGCGATGGATGCATCAGGCTGCAAGATGTTTGAAAACTACGCGAAGTGTGCAGAGTCTTTCAAATCCATCCTGGTGGGATCGGACGGAAATATCGAGGAGATCGAAGCGTTCTGGCGGGAATACAGGCAGCGGTGCAGGCAGGTAAAGGAGCTTCGCGGGTTCCTGGGAGAAAACGATTACCGGGAACTGCTTCGCCATTTTCAGTTCGAAGAGGATCTTGCCGAGATGTTCGATATCACCGGGTATGGGCACCCTGGATGAAGGTCGCCGCCCGTCGGGGAGTTCCCGCTTCAGGCTGGCGCCATTCTGAAGCGACCGAATCGGGTGCAGATGATCCCCGCCGGCTTTCGACCTCGATAATTTGCTTCCACCTTCTGCCCGGCAACCTGTCGGAAGTGACAGGGCAGGACACGGAAAAGAGGCGGTCCGCCCGGGCGGTGAATTCCGGGCACAACAAGATAGGGACCATTCCTGCAGCAGTTATGAACCGCGCTGTGGGATCCAGGCAGATACAGGGTGGAGCTTCACTCGAGGGGCTCTGCCCGCTCGTTTCAGGAAACAGATCCTCGCCCCAAACGTTACCCCGGACATTTCCCTGGCTGTTGCCCCGATGGTAGGGGCGAAAATTTTTTCGCCCCTACCAGGTCCATCCACAATGAATCCCTTTGCGTGATTTGAAAGCACCGGAGGTACTCGTCTGCCGGATGAATCTTATTTTTCCGGATCTGTGGCGAAGAAATCGGGCGAATCGACGAAACATCCTCCGAACAGCTACCCGCAACGAGTTTCGCCTTGTATAATGTCACGAACCGGAGCGGGACCGATAACAGAGAAGCAGAGGATCGATCACTGAAGATGACTTTATTTCTGGCTGTATTTCTCGCCGTCTATTCCCTCATGCATGCCGTCTTTTTCCTGAGCGTGAAAGAGCTCCTTCCGGCCTCCCGGTTCGCGCGTGCGGGGTTCATTCTGTTCCTGGGCCTGATGGTGATCATGCCGGTCGCAACACGGCTTCTGGAGCGAAACGGCCACGAAACCGCGGCCCGAATTCTCGCTCATGCGGGTTTCCCATGGATGGCCTTCGTTTTCCTTGCCTTCTGTGGATTTCTTGCCCTGACAATCATCCAGCTCGTCCCGACCCTGATCAACATCACCTGGAAGGTCAACATCGATCCCCCGGCCGGCACGCTCCCGGTGTTATGTGTTCTTGCGGGAGTCTTCCTTGCGTGCTTTTACGGGTACATCGACGCCAAGCGGATCAGGACGGAACGGGTAGTCATCGAGACGGACAAACTGCCTTTGCACATGAAAAGATTGAGGATTGCCCAGATATCCGATATTCATCTCGGCCTGCTGGTGAGGGGGGACCGCCTCGAGAGCATCCTGGAGAAAGTGAAGGCGGAAGATCCCGACATCCTGGTGAGCACGGGGGACCTCGTCGACGGAGAAATGGGTTCGCCGGACGGATTGCGCGACTTGTTCGATGAGATCCAACCGCGTTACGGCAAGTTCGCCGTGACGGGAAACCACGAATTCTACTACGGCGTCAAGGATGCCGTTCGAGTGACCGAGCACCTGGGGTTCACGGTCTTGCGAGGCACCTGCGTAAATGTGTACGATATCATCAACGTGGCAGGCGTGGACGATCCGGCTTCCGGAACGCAGCCGGATGAAACGGCCGTCCTTTCCAGGGCACGAAACGGCCTGTTCACTCTGCTGCTCAAACACCGTCCGGCTTCACCTCCGGAAAGCCGGGGGCTCTTCGACTTGCAGCTTTCCGGCCACACGCACCGCGGGCAGATCTTTCCTTTCAGGTGGATCACAGGTCTAGCCTATCCCATGCAGAACGGCATGCACCGACTCGATGGCGGATCGATGCTCTACGCGAGTCGCGGTTCGGGAACGTGGGGTCCGCCGATCAGGGTGTTGTCTCCCCCCGAGATTACCATCATCGACCTGGTTCGGCGCGGCAGCGGCAAGGGATCCTCCGATATGTTCTGACATTTGGATGACGTCGGGAGAGTGCCCGTTCGTTCACGAGGACGCAGAATTGCTGCCTGGAGAGCCGGCTCCCTGAAACTGCTGCAGCAGGTGCAGTTTTTCGAGGGCCTTTCCTTGTGCGAGGGCCTGTCTGGCCATGTCGGTCCCTGCGGAATAGGTCGGGACGACACCCGAGATGTAGAGTGCGGCGGCGGCGTTCATGCAGAAGAAGTCCGCAGCCGGCGTATCGTATCGCCCCTGTAGGACATCCAGGATGACCGCGGCGTTTTCCGGGGCATTCCGGCGGCTGGCAATGGATTCGAATCCCGCGATGTCGAGCCCGAAGTCTTGAGGCGTGACCTCATAAACCAGGACATCCCGGTTGCGCAGTTCCACTACGCGGGTTGGTCCCGAGAGTGAGAATTCGTCCATTCCGAGGGATCGGTCGATCCCGTCCACCATCCCGTAGGGAGCGACAGCCGACGGCATTCCAATGTCTTTCAATACCGCGATGAGCTGGTCGCACACTCGTGGGGAATAGGCTCCAATCACGATGGAACTTGTTGCGGGGCAGGGGCGGGTAAGAGGGCCGATAATGTTAAAAGCGGAGGTAAACCGCATGGACCGGATAAGTCTCGCCCAGCCGGACTTGAGGAATGCCTCCCCCGGGAGATAGCATATTCCGTTGGCATCGAGACATCTCTCGGCTTGGGACAGGGGTGCGCCAAGGTCTATGCCGAGGACCTCCAGGATGTCCGAAGCACCGGAGACCCCTGTTACGAGTCGGGCCCCTTTTTTGGCCACGCGCAGCCCGCAAGCAGAAGCGATAAGCGCGGCCGGGGTCGAGCAGTTTATGGTTTTCAGGGGATCGGAGCCGGTGCCGACGATGTCGCAGACCGGCCCGTCCACCGTGGTCGTGATCTTGGCGGTGTCGTAGAGATCAAGTGCGTCCCAGGCTCCGCACAGTTCTTCCGTCGAAGGCTCGCGGGCAATGTGAGCCATCAGGAAAGCGCCCTGTTGGAGTTCGGGTTGCTCGTTAAGAATCACCTGCCGATAGGCTTCGAGTGATTCCTGGCGGGACAGGAACTCGCCTGCGGCCACCCTGCAGATCAGCCGGCCGAACTCTCGTAAACTTTCCTCGAATTGCATACTCCACCTCTCAAGGGTATATGACTGGAACTCGAAAGAGATTCAGTGCTCTTAACAGGGCGTTGAGCCCTCCACGCTGACGACGAACCTGAGTGCCTTTCCCGACAGGACGAGAGGCAGAATCGACGGGACTTCGTGCAATGAAATCAGCCGATCGATGAGTGATTCCACATCGTCCGGCCGGCGAGCCAGAATCTGAACGGCGCGATTCATCTGCTCCCTGGTGCAGCCGTACGCCCCGACCACTTCCAGCTGCCGGTAGTGGATTTCATTGAACAGATCGGCCTGGATGCCTTCCCGGGTCGTGAGGCCGCTGAAGAAACAGAAACGTCCTCCGGCTTTCAACCTGGGCAAAGCGTCCTTGAATGCTTCAGCGCTGGGGGCGGCATTCACGGCCAGGTCGAAATCGTCTCGAGCCGGATTCGTGCATATCTCTATCCCGGTCCGCCGGAGGAACCGGCTGGTGCGGTGGACCTTTTCGGGATCGATTTCGACAACGGCAGGTCGTGCACCCGACTCGAGGGCGGCCATGGCCATGAGGAGCCCCACTGGGCCTGCGCCGTAGATCAGCAGGGTCTTTCCCGGGATCTCTCCCGCCTGGTCCAGTGCGTTCAGGGCACAGGCCAGAGGTTCGGCAAGGCAGGCAATGTGGCCGGGAAGTTCGGCGGGAACAGGGACCAGGCTTTCTTCAGGAACGATCACCGCTTCGGCAAAGCCTCCGTCCATATGAAAGCCGAGTATCCTCATGGCCGGGCAGAGGTTTTCAGTGCCGCGCAGGCACTGCACGCATCTGCCGCAGGATCTGCCCGGCCAGACAACATGCTTCTGGGTGCCCAGCATTCCGCATATTTCATGGCCGGGAACTCGAGGCAAAATCAGGTCGCGGTGACCCTGCGTCCACATCTTTGCGTCGGTCCGGCACACGGCGCAGTGAGTTATTTGGAGCACGGTCTCCCGTTCCCGCGGTTTCGACAGGGAGACTTTCTGCAGCGTCATCTTCCCGGGGGACTCGAGCCGCAGACACTTCATGACGGGGAGTCCCCCAGGAGCAGGTGTGAGTGGAAGCGCACGGTCTTTTGTCTGGGATCCGGTCGAGCCTCGACATGAGAAACGGCGGGCGGAAACCTGTCGGACAATGCTGTTTCTCGTTTCATGTCAAGTCAGCCTGTTGCGCTTGCGAATCCGGTCCAGTTCGCGGTTCTCTTCCTTGCGCTTGATGCTCTCGCGCTTGTCATAGACTTTCTTCCCTCGTGCGAGCGCCAGTTCCACTTTGACTTTTCCCCTTTTGAAATAGACCCTCAGAGGGACCAGGGAATAACCTCGTTCCTGGGTCTTGCCGAGGAGTCTCCTGATTTCGGATTTGTGCAGCAGGAGCTTTCTAACCCGTTCCGGTTCATGGTTGTCATGATACGCGTGGGTGTACGGGCTGATATGGAAGCCGTAGAGGTAGACTTCTCCCTTCTTGACCCTGGCATAGCTGTCCTTCAGGTTTGCCCGTCCATCCCGGAGAGATTTCACTTCCGTACCGACAAGAACGATTCCCACTTCGAATTTTTCCACAATTTCGTAATCGAAGTGAGCTTTCTTGTTCCGGCAGACGATTCGGATGGCATTTTCCGGATCGGTCTTCGCTTTAGCCATGTTGGACCCTGCCCGGGACACCGCCGGTCATGGACGGTTCCTTTTCCTGTTCCTGGTTCGTCGTTTGGTCAAGACAGTGAATTCTTCCACGGTGAGCGAATTCGGATTGAACACCCGGAATTCCTCGGGGAAGTCCTTCATCATTGTTCTTTCGAGGAGTTGTTGAATCTCCCCGGCGGTGGTGAGCTTGAGAGCCTTGCTCACCAGGCGGCGGCATTCTTCCAGGGATGACCGGCTGATGAGGTTTTTGACCCGGGGCACGGACTGAGGGTTCATGCTGAGACTGTCGAGTTTGAGGCCGAGCATGATGGGAACATACAGGGATTCTCCGGCCATTTCGCCGCACAGGGCCACCTGAATGCCCGCCTTGTGGCCTGCTTCCACGGTTTGCCTGATAAAACGCAGGACAGCCGGATGCATGGGTTCGAAGAGGTACGCCACATGTTCGTTTGCCCGGTCGATGCCGATGCTGTATTGAATCAGGTCGTTTGTTCCGATGCTGAAGAAGTCGACCTCGCGTGCGAGCATATCGGCGACTGCAACTGCGGACGGGACCTCGATCATGACTCCAAGAGGCATGCTTTCATCAAAAGGGATCCTGCGGAGGGTCAGTTCCTCACGGACCTCGTTGAGCACCTGTTTTGCTTCAAGCAGTTCTCCGACACCCGAAACGAGCGGAAACATCAGGCGGATATTTGCCGTGTCTCTGCTCGCCCTGAGGATGGCCCTCAACTGCGTCTTGAACAGGTCTCGGTAATGGAGGCACAGCCGGATGGAACGAAGTCCGAGGGCAGGGTTGGCTTCTTCGATCCTGGGGTACCATGTGGCGAGCTTTTCCGCGCCCAGGTCGAGGCTTCGCATGGTCACCCACTGGGGTGCCATCAGTTCGGCAAGATCCTTGTATTCCTTGAAGAGAGTCTCCTCGTCCGGGAAGTCTGTTCGGTTCATGAAGAAGAACTCGGTGCGATACAGCCCGATTCCCTCGGCTCCATGGTCTTTGGCGGCCACGACCTCCTCGATCATCTCGATGTTTGCTTCGACCTTTACCAGGTGGCCGTCACGGGTGCGGGCGGGCAGGTGAGCCTTTCGATTGATTTCCTTGAGGTAATTCTCGAGCTCCTGTTGTCGTTCGTAATAGGTGCTGATTTCCTCTTCTGAAGGATTGATGATGATTTTGCCCGTGGTGCCGTCGACGATGAGGATGTCCCCCATGGGCACCCACCTCGTCGCGTGTTCGGCGGCGACAACAGCCGGAATGTTCAAAGACCGGGCGATAATGGAGGTATGGGAGGTACGGCCGCCCATTTCAATGACGAGCCCCAGGGTCTTTTCGATCTGGAGTTGTGCCGCGTCGGCTGGAGAGAGATCGTGGGCGACGATGATGACCCGTTCCCGAATATTCTCGAAGATGTTTCTCTCCTGCCCCGAGAGGACTCGAAGCACTCTTTCCGCCGCCGCATCGACATCTGCAACCCGGCTCTGTATGTATTCATCATCCAGAGCGCCGAAGATTTCCCTGGCCTTGGCAAGACTGCGCATCAAGGCCCATTGAGCGTTCAAGTTTTCTTCGCGGATAAGGCGCAGAGTCTCGTCGTAGAGAAGACGGTCCTTGAGGATCATCTGGTGGACTTCAAGGACGTGAAAGTGATCCTTGTAGTCCGGATGGATGCTTTGACGGATGGATTCCAGGTCACTCACCGCCCTGGACACTGAATCTTCGAAGCGTTTGCATTCCTGGGCGACGGCCTCCTCCCCCAGCAGAACGGAATGGGGGACCGGGATGCGCCCGCGTTCAAGAAGATAGGCTTTGCCGATTGCAATTCCCGGCGATACGCCGATTCCATGGATGACTTTGGAAGTATGTTCCATCAAGAAAACCTGCGGAGTCGGAATATCCGAGAAATCCGAACCGTTGAAAAAGGAGTCCGGCCAGTACGGGCGGACACTGATACGGTTTCGTGCCTGTCTGGGTGGTGGGGGAGAGATGGAATCAGGGCAAACCTGACGCAGGACTCCGCTAAAGTTCGCCGAACTTGGTCTGAAACAGGCTCGCCAGCGCACTCATGGCGTCGGGAGCGTCGGGGCCGCTGGTCAAAACCCGCACTCTGCTTCCATGAGGGCACACCAGTGTCATGACATCGAGGATACTCTTGCCGTTCACTTTCATTCCACACCTCGACAGCCAGACTTCCGACTTGTACTGACTGGCGACCTTAACGATCTGAGCAGCAACGCGAGCATGAATGCCCAGCTTATTGGCAACAATGAATTCCTGCTCCAAGGCGATCGTCTCTCTGGAATCGTGGTCCGTGCTCAAGTTTCCCTCGAAGTAAAATCCCGCCGTCTCTTAGCATATGGTCCTGATGAAGTCAACTGCCACTCCAGTCCGGGTAGTCTCCGCCGCGTGATTTTTCAGCTTCAACCGGCAAACTTCCATGAGCCGTGGGCTCACAACCAACCATGAAAACACACAAAACACTTGCAATCAGCTGATCTCCTAAGAAAACGGGCCAAACAGTTCCGGCATTTTCTCATAAACGAGTGCCTCCAGTGCTCTTCACGCCTCCAGTGCTCTTCACGCAAAGGATCGATGGCATCCCAATGTCATTCCGCATCCCAACGTCATTCCCGCGAAGGAGACCGTGTCGTATCGATTTATAACAATTCGAGTTGGTGCGAAGGCTATCCACCAGATGCCCAAGGGGGTGAGTTCGTTGATTGCCAAATCCAACCACCTGCCCGGGCAGGCGAGGAGAAGGTGTATGAGGCAAGATGCTTACGTAGATCAGAGGCGGTTGTGTGCTTGTGGCTGCCTATCCCCTTTTCTTAAAGGACAAATTGTTGTGAACCTCCCGCTCCAGCTTCCGTGAACTCCGCACTCCGTAGGAGTAACCGTACAAAAGCAACTTCAACATGCTTCGAGGATCGTATTGGCTGTTGCCAACCTTGCGCTCATCGAGCGATATTCCCAACTCCTTAAAATTGAGCGCCTCTACAAAGGCGTCGTAGGCACGAACCGGATGGTCATGGGTAACATAACATACTGATCCAGGACTGGCGGCAACATCATCAGCTGATTGCGATCTATTCCATATCGATAAGCCATAGCCCTTTTCCTCATGCTCTCAGGGCTACACTATACCACATAACCTTCCGATTTATCTATTTTTTATTCCTGTTAAACCACACAAAAATCCACTCCCAGGCCCTACAATTACGACACAGTCTCGAAGGCGGGAACCCAGTCCAAGTGCAGATCGCGCCATGAAGATCTCTCGTTTTGACTCCATATTTCACTGGGAAAATCGGACAGCGGTCAAGAAGTATCCTGGTCCGGCCGATCGACAGGAGAAAAGCAAAGGGCGTCGGAACAGTTTCGAAGGACGGCATCCACTTGGAGGAAAGTATCGCCCGTGGGGGCAATGAGGTCGGTTCCGGGTTTTCATTAACTGTTGACATTGTCCACACGCTACAGGAGAATGCGGTTGCTCGCCAAGGCGAAGGTATATCCGAAGCTCCTGCGCGGCATGCAGTGCCGGGTTCTTTCCGGCGGTTCCGAGTCCGTGCTGCAGGAACAAAAGGGCTGCCCGGCAATGAACATCTTTTTTGACATCTTCGGTTCACTCCTCCCCAACGCAATCCACGGAAGTCAGGACAATATTCCCGTTCTCAACAGATGTGGCTGCGCCAGGGATTCATATGTTGATCAACCTTTACGGAGCAATGCATGAAACAGGACTGCTGCACGAAAATGAGACTCCATTCCATCGCTTACCTGGTATCCGGCATCCTCCTTGCCGCGACTCTCTTTTACGGCCCGAATGCCCATGCCATTTCATCGGTCAATGTTCCTCTGGACAACTGGGCCTACGGGGCGATCGAAAAACTGTCGGGATTCGGTTTGATTTTCAGCGATATCCAGGGTACACGGCCGTTCACCCGGATGGAAGTGGCCAGGCTCGTTCATGAGGCGCTGCAGGAGCAGGAAAAGAGACAGGAAAAAACGCCGTCTCTGGTGGAATATTTCTTCGACAAGTTCAAGAAGGAATACAGGGAGGAGTTGGAGGTATGGAGTGTGGGCAGGTCCATCCACGAACGGGCCTATTTGAAGCCGATCGACGAGGTGCAGGCCCGGTATGTCTATGTGGACGGGAAGCCCAGGGAGTTCAAGGGCTATGAGACCAGTGGCCCGAAGCTGGACGCCACGGAAGGGACTCCCATGGTTTACAACAATGAAGGCGTGGTGTACGGCGAGAATCACAATTTCAGTTTCCAGTTCTCCACGGTGCTGGGCTATAAAGACTTCTTTTCCGCCTATGTCCAGCCGATTGTTCTTTTTAGCGAAAACAGGGGCAACCTGGACAATGTCGACGACGCGAGCATCGATCTGCTCAAGGGCTACGGCAAACTCTCCCTGTGCAACGTGGATATCCAGTTCGGCAGGGATTCCATGTGGTGGGGAAGGGCTCGCCATGGCGAGATGATCCTGACAAACAATGCAGTTCCGCTGGACATGGTGAAGGTGACCAATTCGACTCCCTCGCTGCTCCCCTGGTACTTCAGCTACCTGGGCCCTTTCAAGTACACCTTTTTCCTGTCCCGACTCGAGGACTTTACGGTCAATGCTCTGGTCGAAGGCCAGGGGCGGGTGCTGCGCCAGACGGAAGTCGGTTTCGGAGGAGTGAGATTGAACTTCAAGCCTACCCCGAACATTGAAATAGGGATGTCGAACACGTTCATCTTTGGCGGGGAGGGAATTCCGAGTTTGACCATCGGAGACATCTTTCTGCTGTTTGGTTTTCAGGGAGCCTCGTCGAGCCAGAAGGCCAACCAGTTGGCGGCCCTTGATTTCAGGTTCAAGCTCCCGTTCCTGCGAAATGCCGAACTGTACGGAGAATATGCGGGTGAGGATTCGGGGGGACTGGAATACTGGGAAGAGTTGATCCTGGGAGATGTCGGGTATCTTGTCGGCATGTACTTCCCCAGGCTCACGGACGACGGCAGAACCGACCTGCGCGTGGAATACGCCAACAATTCCCACAGGGTGGACAGCACGCCCGGAGTGTGGTACGGCAACGCCATTTTCAGATCAGGGTACACTCACGACCGAATGATCATGGGGCACCACATGGATGGCGATGCTGAAGACTTGTTCGTGCGGGTGACCCGATACCTGAGAAACGATCTCGTGGTTGGCCTCGACTACGATTTCATGCAGCGCGGCAAGAGTCTCAATCCCGTCCAGGAGAAAGTGAACCAGGTTGGAGGCGACATCACATTCGATGTTACTCGGAGTCTTTCCGTCATGGGCCGCTACACCTTCGAATCTGTCGAGAACTACAACTTGAAGTCGGGGGTCGACAGGCATAACCATCTTTTCATGACCGCCTTGAAGTACACCTTTTGACGGTCCATCCGCAGCCGCCTGCCATTGAGGTGAAGGGCTTTCGTGTTCAGGCCGGGAAAGAGGCCGGAGGCGTTGTGTGCGGCGGCGATGAAAAGGTGAAACTCTTTGACACCCATGAGGGAATAAGATATATGGTTGCACCATTCCGCCCGGCAAGACGAGGGCGGTTTTCATTGGAGTTTGTCTATAGACTGCCACGCGGTCGATCGGTACGGGAACGCTGATTTCGAGGCTGTTTTCCAGGATGTACGCTTCGTGCAAGAGGTCAGGATCGGAATGATGAAAAGGGAAGACAAAGACAGGCTTGAAACCCTCCACATAGATGAAAAGATCAACTACTCGAAAAGCATTGTTCGCGAAGCCATCGGGCGGTTTGGCATCGATCGGCTTGCGGTCGCCATCACCGGCGGCAAGGACAGCACCACCAGCCTTTGGATTCTTAAGCAGGTCTGCGACGAACTGAATACGAAGCCTCCCGTGTGCATGTTCATCGACGAAGGGGACGTCTTCGACGAGATAGACGAGCTCGTCGATCACATCAGGAAAGAATGGTCCCTGGACGTGGTCTCTCTGAAAAACGACGATGTCAGTTCCCTGGCCACCCACATCGGGCGGAATGTGAGGGTCGCCGATCTGAATGAAAAGAACCGACGTGCCCTGGAAGAGATGGGCTACACCGGGGAAGAATTCCCCTTTATCCCTGATTCCACCATCTGCAATCACCTGATGAAGACTGTTCCCATGAGGGAGTTTATCGTCCGCAACGGGGTCCTGGGGTTGATCACCGCGATACGCTGGGATGAACAGAGCGCCAGAAAGGATGAAGATTTCTTCAGTCCCAGAACGAATCCCGACCACACGAGGGTTCACCCCGTTCTTCACTTCAGGGAACGGGATATCTGGGTGGCGATCTTCAAGTACGGAATTCCTTATTGCTCCCTGTACAGGCAGGGGTACCGCTCCCTTGGAGCCCGGTGTGCCACGGGGAAGGCTTCGGATATCCCCGCCTGGCTCCAGGATCTCGAGAATACTCCCGAGCGCGTGGGAAGAGGGCAGAACAAGGAACAGGTGATGGACCAGCTGAGGGCGCTCGGTTATATGTAGGGGGTATGATGTTCGGAATATTCAGAAAAGAGGCCAAACAAAGGAAGGTGGTGGTTGCAGGTCTTGACGGTGTTCCGTATAGCCTGCTCGTGGAATATATGGCCAGGGGCATCATGCCGGAACTGTCTGCACTGTGTGCCAAGGGCAGCCTTCACCGGATGAAGTCGAGTCTGCCGGAGGTATCGTCGGTGGCATGGACCAGCTTCATGACCGGGAGGAACCCGGGGCAGCACGGCATCTTCGGCTTCATGGAAATAGACAGGAACAGCTACGAATACAGGTTTCCGAATTTCAGCACCCTGAAGGAAAAGCCTTTTTGGGAGGATCACGGGCTCAAGACCGTCGCATTCAACATTCCACAGACCTATCCGGCAAGACCCATGAACGGGGTGCTCGTGAGCGGTTTTGTCGCCATCGACATCGACAAGGCGACCTATCCGGACAGGGTCCTGAAGTATCTGAAGAGCATCGACTACCAGCTGGACGTCAACGCCCGGTTGGCCTTGCAGAGTCCGGATGCCTTTTTTGACAACATGTTCCATGCCTTCCGGAAGAGAACCGAGGCGATGGAACATCTATACGACAGCGAAGACTGGAGCCTCTTCATCGGGACCATTACCGAGACGGACCGCCTGCATCATTTCTTTTTCGATTCAGCGTTGGAAGGCACTCACTACCCGGTTTTCGAAAAGTTCTACAGGGAACTGGACCGTTTCATCGGCCGCATGGCCGGAAAGGCGGCAAAAGAGGAATCCTTGTTTCTGACCTGTTCCGACCATGGTTTCACTCCGATTACAAGTGAAGTCTATTTGAACAGGTGGCTGGTCGAACAGGGGTATCTCGGCCTGAACGGAAAGGAGGATCTTACGGCCGTCGACGGCGCCACCAGGGCGTTCTGCCTGGATCCATCGAGGATTTATGTGCATTCGAAAGGAAAATATGCGAGGGGAAGTGTTTCCTCTGAGCAGCACGACACGCTCGTGAAGGAAATCAAAGAAAAGCTGCTTTCCTTGCGATACAACGATCAACCCATCGTCAAGGCCGTTTACAATAAGGCCGATATCTTCCATGGAGATTATGAGGCCGACGGACCGGATATGTACATTCTTCCGGAGTACGGCTTCGATCTCAAGGGAGCCTTGAACAAGAAGAACCTGTTCGGGACAACTCATTTCAGGGGCATGCACACCTACGATGATGCTCATTTTCTCATATCCGAGAAGAGGGAATTCCAGGACATCAGTATCCAGGACATAGCGGATGTCATTCTAAAATATTTGCGACAATAACGGCCCGTTAATGAATAATCATTATGTTATTGCCTGTTTTGAAGCAGATCGGACTCCTGTTTCTCCCGCCTCGATGACCGACAGGCAGAAGATTGAGTTCGGCGAAGATCGCGCGCCGGCTTCAGTCGATGCATCTTCCGGTGTGTTCAGACGTCTCCTCTGAAAATGCGGATTGATTATGGACAAATCCCAGGAGCAAAAGAACAGTGACATGCTCAAGGTCGCCAGAGGGTCCGGTTTTGCGCTGCTGGGAAGCTTTGTAAACAGGGGCGTTGTCTTTCTGATCCACGTCCTTGTGGCAAGGCACCTGGGCCCCCATGCATTCGGCCTCTATGCCCTCGGACTGACCACTCTCAAGATCTGTGTGGAATTCTCGAAGATCGGCCTCGATGTCGCCGGCATGAGGTTTGTCTCCCTGCACAAGGATAAAGACCGATCCAAACTCAAAGGGGCGATTGTCTCGTCGCTCGGCATCTCCATCGTCAGCGGGATTCTGTTCGGGATCCTGCTCTATTATACGGCAGGACCGGTTGCCGTCGGGATATTCAGCAAGCCCGAGTTCGAACCGGTGGTTCGATTGTTCGCCTGCAGCGTACCTTTTGTCGCCTGCACCACCGTCTTTGCCTCTCTTCTGCTGGGTTTCAGAACAACCAGGTATACGGTGATCGTCAGAGATTTCGTCATGCCCGTCTCCAACCTGTTGTTCATCATCTTCTTTTCCATTGACGGCCTTTCGCTCCCCGGCGTTCTCTATGCATATATCCTGTCTCATGTCATCGGGATTCTGGCTGGCATGGGAAGCCTCACGATGCTGTTCGCGGATTGGATAAGGCCGGTGATCAGGCCATCCTTCGAATTCAAAGCCTTGATGAGCTATTCCATTCCCATCTTCCTGATTGCACTCGTCCGGAATATCTACGGATGGTCGGATACGATTATGCTCGGATTTTTGAGTTCATCCAGTGAAGTCGGATTTTACAGGGTTGCAGCGGAGATACCGCTCGCAATGCCGCTTTTTCTCGGAGCAGTCAATTCTATTTATTCGCCCATGGTCGCCCATCTACATGATAATGACGAAATGCAGAGGCTCTCGCACATCCTCAAGACATCGGTACGATGGGTGAGTTATACTACAATTCCAATATGTTTCTTTTTTGTTCTCTTTTCACAAGAACTGATGATGATGTATGGAAGAGAATATGTTGAAAAGAGTCATATTATTTTGATTATTCTGTCATTCGCTCAACTGATCAATACAATATCCGGAAACGTTGGAACGACTCTGCTTATGACAGGAAAGCAGAATATTCAGCTTATAAATGCAGTCATATGCGTCGTTATAAATATAGTATTAAATATTGTTCTTATACCCTTATATGGAGCTATTGGAACTGCTATTGCAATGCTTATTACTTTGTTTATTGCAAATTCGATTAAAATTTGGCTTGTCTATTATTTCTATAAAATGCATCCTTTCAGCTCTTCCGTAGTAAAATTTGTAAGCGGATCTTTGGCAATCCTGATAATATTTATGATTTTAAATCAGTATTTTATCCATGTTTTTGGTTCTTTTGGGGTATTTTTGAAGAGTTTTGAATTGATCGTTTTTTGCTGCATCATGTTATTGTTGAACAGGATTCATCCTGAAGATCGATTCCTGCTCAGTACGATTGCCGGCAGATTCAGGAGAAACAGGAATGAAAAAGAAAAACGTGTTATTTCTTGTAATTGATTGCCTTGGCCACAGGTTCCTGGCGGGTGATCAAATCAGGAAATATCCCTTTCTCTATCATCTGTTCAATCGAGGAACGTCCTTTTCACAGGCCGTCTCGGTTTCCAGTACGACATCGCCCAGCATGGCGTCCATGCTTACGGGCTGCTATCCGTACCGACATCAGGTCAACACCCTGGCCGGTGTCCGGTTGAGCCCCGAGGTGCCCGCCTTTGCCGACATCCTGTCCAGGGCCGGATACCACACCTATGCGGAAGTGACCGGGCCGCTGTATCCCGAATTGGGCATTTCGAGAGGCTTCGCCGAATACAACCACCGGCCGACTACCCATTACCTGCATTCGGAATGGGGAACGCAGTTCGCCGGCAGGCTGAAAGACGGCTGCTATCGGGAACCCTGGTTCCTGCTCCTTCATGCCTGGGAACTGCATGCGCCGAGGCAGGTTCTTCCTGCCTTCGACAAGGATAAGTACGGAGTCCGCTACACCAGGGCGCTGCATTCCCTCGACCTGGTTCTCGAAAGACTGTTTGAGCCGTTTGCCGATTTTGGGGATACGATATTCATTCTTACGGGCGATCACGGAGAGCAGGTGGAGAGCAGCAAGTTTGACCGGCTGTTGAGAAGGGCGATCAAGAAGTCTTATGATCGGTTGAGCAGCAGGGGCTTCCTGGAGGAGCACTGGTTGAGTGTCTATAAGAGATGCCACCTCGGGCATGGTTATGACTTGAATGAGGAACTGGTTCGGGTGCCGCTTCTGTTCATAGATCATGACGGTCTTCCGGAGAAAACCGAACTCGACCTCCAGGCCAGCCATGTCGATATAGCCCCCACGGTTCTCGATCTGCTCGACCTCCGGGGCGGAGACTTTCGGATGGATGGTCAGAGCCTGCTGCCTGTTGTCGATAACGAGGAGGCGGGGGCCGAGCATATCGCCTACATGCAGTCATCGGGAATCGTGCTCCCCGATCCATCCAGGTGGCAGGAAGGCATCCGGTACAGGGGGATGAAATACATCCGGTACCAGCAGCAGGCAGGAAGCGGGGGAGAGCGGCTGTACGACTTGAGGAAGGATCCCGATGAGAGGTACAGCATCTCCGACGAGAAACTCTTGAACCTCATGCGTGCAAAGCTGGAATCCCTGAAGACATGGGAAGAGGATCCGCGGGAGGACCTCCAGATGTCCAAGGAGGAGATCGCGGAGATGTCCCTGAGACTGAAAGACCTCGGGTACATCTGACGCCGTGCGTCTGTCAGGGATTACATCTTTATCGATGTACGCCACCGGCTGAATGATGTGAGCGAAAAGGCAGTGAATTCCATGGTAGACAAGGTATTGATCGTTGGATTGGACGGGGGGACCTGGAGAATATTCGACCCGCTGATGGAAGAAGGCAGAATGCCTCATCTGCAGCGCCTGTTGAAGTCCGGAAGGTCAGGAATTCTGAATTCGACCCTCCCTCCCATCACCCCTGCGGCGTGGACATCCTTTCTCACGGGGACAAATCCCGGAAAACACGGGGTGTTCGATTTCCTCAGCCTGGACAAGAAGGCATTCAGTGTATTTGCCGCCAATTCCAATTCCATTGCCACAAAGACCCTGTTCGAGTTGCTGAGCGACCGGGACAGAAAGGTAATTTCCATCGGCATTCCCATGAGTTACCCTCCAAAGAGGGTCAACGGGCTGATGGTGAGCTGCTTCATGACCCCGGGCCCGGACGCCGCGTTCACCTTTCCTTCGGAACTGAAAGACGAGATCCTGTCTTTCATCCCCGATTTCGAAGTGACACCCTCCAGGGTTGTGAGCAGACACGACGCCTACGGCGGCGGTTTCGATGACTTTCTTCGAGGGATGTGCACACTGGTGAGGCAAAAGAAGGGCCTGGCGCTTCATCTGTTGGGGAAATACGGTGCGGACGTATGTGCCGTTCAATTTCAAACCCTTGATTTTGTACAGCATTTTCTCTGGCATTGCCTCGATCCGTCTCATCCGCTGCACGACGAACGCAGGAGAATGCAAATCCTGGACACCTACTTCCGGGAACTCGATGAAGCTGTCGGTGCCCTGTCGGGTCTTTTCGATCAAATGTACGGGAGCAGCCGAAGGTTGACTCTTCTCCTGTCAGACCACGGCTTCCAGCGGCTCGACAGGTATTTCAATATTCAGCAATGGCTGATCAGGTCCGGATTCGCCTGCAGGAACAGGAGTGTGGCCGGTACAGCCATGGCCAGAAAGCTTTTGCAGTATCTTGTCAAGGCGGACAGGTTTCGCCTGAGAAAAAGAGCTTTCTTCAACAAGCAAAAATCGCGTCTGAACAACCCGATCGCCTACCTCGACAGAGAAAGAAGTGCCGCCTGCGCCATCGGATCCTGCTGGGGAAATGTGTTTGTTTTGAATGAAGACAAGGGGCTGGTTTCCGAACTGAAGGCAAGACTCGAGGAGGTGAGAGACCCTCTGACGGGCAGGAAGATCGTCCGGGCAGTCTACCTGAAGGACGAGATCTACAGCGGCGGCAGGCTGGATTTTCTGCCGGATATGCTGGTGGAACCCGTACCCGGTTACATCATCAAGGCCAACTTGCGGCAGGACGAGTTCGGCAGTAACGGAATGAGCAATGAATCCCACGTCGCCACCCACGAAAGGCAGGGGATCATCGTCGCCTGCGGAGACCGGGTGGTGGAGAGCAGCGAAAGATTTTCGGCAAACATCTGGGACGTGGCCCCTACTGTCCTGCATGCCATGGGCTTCTCCTACCCGGATTACATGGATGGACAGGTAATCGGGGAGCTTTTCGGCGATGCGGGTTTGAGGGTCGAACCCGAACGATGCGGCAGTGAGTGTGATGTAGCAGCGCGTTCGGAGAATGAAGTTCGACTGAGCGCCGAAGAGGAGGGGGACGTGATGAAAAGCCTTAAGGATCTTGGATACCTCTGAGAGAGCATGCGCGGGTCTTGCCGGGTTCGCTTGTGATGGCTTTAGGCTTCGGTTTGTGGTATGAATTGACCCGGTTCCCTGCGGTGTGAACCGGCGGGCCATCGGGCCTGCGTGGCCGGATCTGCATTGTGGACTGCGGATGGGAACAGCGGGGAGGGCGCGAACCGGGGTTGCTCGGACGTCGGTGTCGGAAGACAGGTTGTGATGATGGACCCGAAAAGCGGACATGGATACCGCATGGATACCTACGACGAGGCAGTAATGCATTGCAGAACCCGCAGAGACTATGTCCCGATTTCAGTTTGCATTCCCACCAAGGATCGTCCCGCGGAGTTGCTGCGTTGCATTCATTCTATATTGAATCAGTCTGTATTGCCGGCAGAAATAATTCTTATCGATGACGGAAATCTTGAAAAAAATATTTATCAAAAAACAATTGAACAATATACCCGGTTCAAATACCACAGGAAAGAAAAGCCAAGCCTTTCGGCATCAAAAAATCTTACTAAAGAATTAGCCTCGAATGATCTTATTCTGATTCTTGATGATGATACTTTATTGGAATATGATTTTATAGATAATATTTATAAACGATTTGAAATGGATGAAAATAAGACAATTGGTGCAGTCTGCGGACTGATAATCAATGAAAGCAGGAAAAGTTTGTTTGATAAAATAGTAAGAAAGATGTTTCTTCTGGACAATGGGAGAATCGGGCATATTTTGCCTTGGGCTTTTCAGACTGGATTTGATGGTTTAAAAGAGGACACTTATGTCGACTGGATACGAGGTGGAATTTCCTGTATTCGGAAGGAAGTGCTTCAGGAGTTTTCGTTTTGTGAATTTCACGGAGGGCGGAATGCTCTTGAAGATGTGGAATTCGGATGGAGAGTGTCCAGGAAATACAGGCTTATGGTGACTCCTTCCGCGAGAGTCTATCACTTTCATTCGTCGGCGGGTCGTGAGGCACTGTTCAATACGGGTTACAAACAGGCGTACAACAGGTGCTGGATTTTCAGAGAACACGCCGATAAGAACCTGGCCAACCGGATCTGTTTCGTCTGGGCCATGATCGGCAATTGCCTCGGCATGGCGGGAAAAGGGAAGACGGCGTTTGCCATGGGAAATGTCCAAGGGGTTTTCTCCTATATCCGTAAAGAAGTGCTGGCCGTTGGCTGAAAAGACGATGGCAGGGTGAGAGTCTGCGAAGTATCGGGACGCTGGCACCGTATCCCCGGTTCGGATCCGCTTGAGGTGGGTATGATATGATGGAAAAGACGGAAGTCCTCAAAGCAGTACCTTTTTCATTATTCATACTCTGCATTCTTCCGATTATCTGCAGACATGCACGGCTTGGAAAGACGGAACGAATCCTGATAACGACGGCATTTTCCATCAGATCCGCGCTGGCCATTCTGTTCAGCTACAAAGGATTGGAATTTTACAGTCGAGATCCGATTAAGTATGACTATTATGCTACACTCTATTCCAGTGGAACATTCGACTTTCAAAATAGCCTGAATGTCATCTGTCACTCAATGTTCGGCGCTGTCCTGTATTTTGTTTTTGGGCCATCGGAAGCCATATGGGCAGTGTTTAACAGCTTTGTCGGTGCATTGACCATAATTGTAATATTCAAGATAACTGATAAAATATTTGGAAATAACGAAGCTCGAATAGCAATAATTATTTATATAATATTTCCAAGTTATGTTTTGTTTGCTGCAACCATTCAAAGGGAAGCAGTAGTTATTTTTTTTATAGCCTGCAGTGTGTGGTTCTTCCTGAATTTCATGGAAAAGCAGACTCTGGGGCACTTCAGTGGGTATGTAATATCTTTGATTTTTATAGGTCTCTTGAGACCTCTGGATACGGTGCTTTTGGTGGGTTCCGCGTTTCCTTTTGCAATACTAAAGGTATACTTTTCCGATACAGCAAAGAAATATCAGCTTTTGAAACCTTTCATTATATTATTTACTCTTTTCTTCATTGGAGGTGGGATTGGAGTTGTGCTATTGACTCCATTGGGTGAAGCGATACTCAAGAAACTGGCAGAAGACACGCTGGTCAGCGTCGCAAATGCGAGAGCATCTGGTGAGTCATCTTATCTAAGTGATATCAAGTATACATCCTTTTGGAGTATTATTTACTATATGCCTCTCAAGTTCATCTATTTCACCTTTGGTCCTTTTTTGTGGGGTGCCAAGGGGATCGCAACATTGGCAGCCGCCATGGAGGGTATCTTCAATTTCATTCTTATCGTTTTTTCATGGCAGGGTTTTAAAGAACTCAAGACGAGGAACGCGTATGCCGCCTTCTTTCTGGTTCTGTTCGGGCTGGGAAGTCTGGCCGCTCAAGGTGCCGTGGATTCCAATTTTGCCACCGCTCTCCGGCACCGGATAAGTTTCACTTTTATTTTCGTGATTTTGGCCACGTATAAGCTGGAAAGGAGCAGAGGTTTGTTTGATCTGGTAACCAGGGTCTTGATGTTGAGGCGGCCGATTCTTGTTTCATCGGTTCTGTTGTTCGTGTTCTGCAGTTCTATGTTTTTCCCCGCTCCGGCTGTGGGCCGGGAAGTGAAGGTCGATAATCTGCCTTATGAAGATGGACAGGTGAGGATATGGAGTGTGGGGCCGGTTGCGAAGGTGGGAAGATTCGATGACGGAGAAGGCCGTGCCGGGGAAGTGAAGGGAAAGATACAGCTTCGTTCGGCCAGGAATGAATACGAATCGTTTCAGATTGTGGTCGGTAACAGGAGCGGAAAGCCGGTCGAGCTGAAGAGCTTTTCGGTGAACGAGTTCTCCCTTGAAGGTGACAAGTCTGTGAAGATAGGGAAGGATCACGTGGAATCCTTCTATGTCGGGTATGTCAATACGGATTACCCCGACGTGCTCTTCCCCGCCCATGTCGATAAATACCGGCGGGAATTCAAGGACATCGAAAGGAAGTGCAACCTGAACCTGTGGCTTTCGGTGTTTGTGCCGGACGAGGCCAGGACGGGGGATTACGAATCAGAGATCGGGATCGAGGTTGGCGATACACGCTATCTGCTGCCTTTGAAACTGAAGGTATGGGATTTCGCCCTTCCTCGGACCACCCATGTCAAAACGCATCTGTTCGCCATCGATCAGAAGGAAGTGGCCAGGAGATATAAAGTCGACCTGTTTTCCGAGGAGTACGAGCGACTTATTCTCGGTGTATTCGAGGAATACAGGAAGCATCGAATCTCCCCCGGTGCCGCGACTCCCGTAAACCTGAACCACATGCACAATGCAGGAAAAGACCCCGCATTTCTTGGACAGTACTTTGAAAAGTGGTGCAGCTACTGGGTGGATGCTGGTCTGGACTGCAACAACATCAACATGCCGCGAAAAATCGAAAACCTGGGGGACTACAAGTACGTTTACGAGAGTGTGAAGAAGAACGGCTGGTCCGACAGGGTATATATCAGGCTCCCCAACGATGAAGCCAAGAAGGGAGTGAAGGCGGAAGAAAACAGGATGTGGGCGAAACGGATCAGAGAATCGATGCCGGGAATCAAGCTCCATCACACATTCGGTGGACTCGAAAGAGGCCTCAACACCACGCATGTCGACTATTACAGCGGATCAGTGGACATATGGGCGTTTGTTCCGGATGCATACCTCAGCGACCGGAACAACCGCCAGGCTTTCGACGACAGGGTGAAGAAGGGCGAGAAGGTTTCCTGGTACATCCACAGAAAGGTCAACGTCTGGCAGCCCTGGGATGACTTGAGGTTTTTCTTCTGGGATATGTGGAGACACGACGTGTCGATGGTCACGTTCTGGCGGACGACGTTCTGGAGTCGGCCGGCCAAGTACAAGAAGTTTGCGGGAATTGAGATACCTCGGGTAGCCGAAAAGAAGACATGGAGGGAGAATCGCGGGTTCGTGTCCACGAAGAGTTCGGGCGTGGGCAACGGCACCCTCTTCTGGCCCGACGACGACAGGATCCTCACCTCCATCCGCCTCGAAGTCATACGAGACGGGATCGAAGACTATGAATACCTGGTACTTGCCGGAAAGAACGGAATAAAGGTGCAGGCCGGAGACGACATGAAAGGGGATTTTCTTACACAAAGAAATCGGCTGGGAGAGCAGATTGAAAAAAGCGGCAGGAAATAGACCGAATGTCGTTGTGATCGTACTCGATACTGCGCGGGCCTTCAACTTTTCCTGCTACGGATACGGCAAGGAGACATCTCCTCACATCGATGCCGTCGCAAAGGAAGGCGTGCTTTTTCAAAACGCCGTGTCTCCGTCTCCTTGGACGCTTCCTGCTCATGCGTCCCTGTTTACCGGCATGTATCCTTGCTCCCACGGCTGTACCGAAAAACATAAGATGCTCGATGACGGAACCACTGTGCTTCCTGAAGTGCTGAAGGGAATCGGGTACAGGACGGTGGGGATTTCCAACAACAGTTGGATAAGCAGGAGTTTCGGGTTCGACAGAGGTTTTGACATTTTCATCAACCTCTGGCAATTGGTGCAGTGCGAAACGGACTTCGCGGATCCTTCCGCAAAGGGCATGGACAAGTACAGAAAGGCCGCGGGACTTCTCATGCGTGGAAATCCGCTCGTGAACCTTCTGAACGGGATCTACGGGCGCTTTTTCTGGAGGCGCTACGACTACGGGGCCAGAAGAATCAACAGGATCGTCGGCAGGCTCCTGGAAAATGAACTGGGTAAAGGCCAGCCTTTCTTTCTCTTCATCAACTATCTTGAACCGCACCTGGAATATAAGGCTCCCGAGCCTTATTGGGGGCGGTTTCTGCCGGAAGGGGTGGCAAAGAGGGACGCTTTGAGGGTCAATCAGGATGCGTGGGCTTATATGGGGGGGCTGGTTCCCATGGGAGAAGCCGACAGGCAGATCCTCACTGCGCTCTACGACGGCGAGATCGCGTACCTGGATCACAGGATAGGGGAGCTTTGCGGGATGCTGAGGCGCGGCGGGATGCTGGACGATACACTGCTGATTCTGACCAGCGACCATGGGGAAAATATCCTTGATCACGGTCTGATGGATCATCAGTACTGTCTTTACGACACTCTCCTCAAGGTTCCCCTGGTACTCCGGCTACCATCGTACTTCGAAGGGGGAAAATCCGCAGAAGCGGTTGTACAGACGACGGACATCTTCCCTACTGTCATGGAGGTGCTTGGCATCGAGACGGAGGTGAATGTGCAGGGCAGAAGTCTCTTGGGCGCGAATACCGGCCGGCTTGCATACTCGGAGTACGCCGCGCCCCAGCCCGGCATGGAAGCCATTTACAGGAAGTACCCTGCCGGGAATTTCCATAGATTCGACAGGAGCCTTCTGTCCGTGAGAAGGGACAACTGGAAGTTCATTTCGGCCTCGGACGGCAAAGAGGAACTGTACGATCTCGGGCAGGATCCATTCGAAGAAAACGATGTGGCGGGCAGTGTTCCCGGTGTGGAATCGGCATTGCGGGCCGCGTGCGCCGAATGGAAAAAACGATACTGGTCTGAGGATGCGGCCGGCACCGAGGCTTCCATGTCCGGCGAGATCCGGAAAAGACTCGAAGCCCTGGGTTATTTCAACTAGGCGAGATCGCCTGTGAATGCAAGCCATTCCGCGCCCGGCTGCCGCGCAGACAGTAACTCAGACGGTCTGTTGCCCGCGTTCAAGAGAACGCCGTTTGTCTTCGAGCGGTCATCGGTCGAGGTTCGATTCCAACAGGATGAGACTTTTGAATTCAGGTAATATCAAGCCGAAGATACTCTTCGTTGTTACCGAAGACTGGTTTTTCCTCACTCACCGCCTGGCCCTGGCAAAATATGTCAGGGACCTGGGTTTCGACGTTTTTGTGGCGACCTCCCCCGGCAGGCTGAGGCAATCCATCGAAAAGGAAGGCCTCATCTTCGTCCCTTTGCTGCTCAGACGAAACAGCAAGAACCCTTTCCATGAACTGATGTCCATTCTCGAACTCACCGCGCTGTACAGGCGGATCCGCCCTGACCTGGTGCACCATGTCGCTTTGAAGCCTGTAATGTACGGGTCCATTGCCGCAAAGTTCGCCCGGCGTCCGGGGGTTGTGAATGCTGTTACGGGGCTCGGCTACACCTTTGTGGGTGGCAGCCTTCGCAAGAGGCTCATGAGGAAGTTTCTCGAATTCGGCTGCATCTTCGCTCTCTCGGGTTCGAGGTCCCGGGTCATCTTTCAGAATCCTGACGACCGGGACCTGTTTACGAGAAAGGGGCTGGTGGAGTCTTCCCGGTGCAGCCTTATACTGGGGGCGGGAGTAGACACTCGCCGCTTTTCGCCGTCCCCGGAACCTCCGGGGACGCCTGTTATCCTCTTCCCGTCCCGAATGATCTGGGAGAAAGGGCCTGGAGAAGTGGCTGCCGCCGCGAGGATTTTAAAGCGGCGCGGGATCGATTTCAGGGTTGTGCTTGCGGGGCGCATAGACTTCGGGAACCCTTCGTCCATTTCCGAGGGCCAGTTGAACAGGTGGCGGGATGAGGGCGTTGCCGACTGGCTGGGCCACGTGGACGACATGCCCGGCCTTTATGCGTCGTCTCACATCGTCTGTCTGCCGACGTACTACCGCGAGGGCATTCCGCTGGCACTGATCGAGGCGGCATCGAGCGGGCGTCCGGTGGTCACTACGGACAGTCCGGGATGCAGGGAAATCGTCAGGCACAACGTGAACGGACTGCTGATTCCGCCAAGGGACACTCAGGCACTGGCGGATGCTCTGCAGATGCTCCTGGAAAACGCTTCCCTGCGGAAAGAAATGGGCCGCAGCGGGCGTGAGATCTGCTGCCGGAGCTTTGCCAAGGAGACAGTGATCCGCCAGACGGTTGAGGTGTACAAAGCGGCTCTCGATGGCAAGTGGCCGGCATCCTTTGTCTCGCCGCGTCGACTTCATTCTGTCCCGAACATCTGACCGGGCGACGGAAAGGAAAAACATGGATAAACTGCTGTTCATAGGACTGGATTGCGCGACTCCTCAGCTCGTCTTCGATGCCTGGAGGGATGAACTTCCTCACCTGGATTTTCTCATGAAACATGGAGTCCACGGGGAGTTGCAGAGCTGCATTCCTCCGATCACCGTTCCGGCGTGGACGGCAATGATGTCGAGCAAGGACCCCGGCGAACTGGGGTTCTATGGATTCAGAAACAGAAAAAGTCACCGCTATGAAGAACTCTATTTTGCCAATGCGTCCTACAACAACGAAACGATGCTCTGGAACTACCTGGAAAAGGCAGGGAAGCGGTCCGTATTGATCGGTGTGCCTCAGACCTACCCGCCCAGGCAACTGAACGGAATCGTCGTCGGGTGTTTTCTCACTCCGGATAAATCAGCCGACTACACGTACCCCGCCGGGATAAAAGACGATCTCGATGCCATCGCCGACGGCGATTACATCATCGATGTGAAGGATTTCAGGACCGACAACAAGGACTGGCTTCTCGATCAGATCTACCGGATGACGGAGAGGCGCTTCAAGGTTGTCCGGCATTACCTTCACAGTGAAGCCTGGGATTTCTTCATGTTTGTCGAAATGGGCATCGACAGAATGCACCACGCCTTCTGGCGTTACCAGGATGCGGGACACAGGCTCTACGAACCCGACAGCCCTTATTCCAATGCCATCAGGTCCTACTACCGGTACGTCGACAGGCAGATCGGAAATCTCCTGGACGGTTTGGAACCGGGCACCACCCTTGTCGTCGCGTCGGACCACGGGGCCAAGAAGATGGTCGGCGCCATCTGCGTCAATGAATGGCTTATGCAGAAGGGGTACCTGCGCCTGAACAAGCCGCTCGACGGACCCGTCAAACTCACCCCGGATATGATCGACTGGAAGAAGACACGGGCATGGGGGGAAGGGGGATATTATTCCAGGGTCTTTTTCAATGTGAAGGACCGGGAACCCGAGGGAGTCGTCACGGCGGAGGAATATGAAGCCTTTCGAAACAGGCTGAAGGAAGAGATCGAATCTCTGGGCGACGAAGAAGGCCGGCCCATCGGGACCAGGGTGTTCAAGCCGGAGGACGTCTATCGAACCGTAAGAAATATAGCACCGGATCTTATCGTCTACTTCGGAGATCTCGACTGGAGGGCGGCCGGGAAGGTTGGAACCGGCAGAATCCATGTCTACGAAAATGATACAGGACCCGATGACAGCAACCACGCCGAGAAGGGGATCTTCATATTGAAAACGGATCCTTCGAAGCTGACGAAGGCCGGCCTGTCCGAAGGGCAGCAACTCGACGGACTCAGCCTTTATGACGTGGCTCCCACCATTCTCGACTGTTTCCGGCTGCCCACGCCGTCCGGGATGATCGGCAAGTCGATATTGAACGGGGTTTCGAGATCGGCTGACTACCTGGCTGGGTCGATCGATCCATCGGAAACGAAAAAAGGCTATTCTCTGGAGGATGAGGAAAAGATCAAGAAGCACCTCGAGGAGCTTGGATATATATGATTTGTGGAAACCTCGACCGGCATCCGACATATTTATCTGAAATTATACTATTGTGTTGATGAACAATGAAGGGTGTGCATATGGAAAGGCAGCAACAGCCGCCGACAGAGCCTCAGGAAGTAAATCTCTTCGAATATTTTCTGATACTTGCAAAACGGAAACGTCTTATTGCCGCCGGCGCCTTCGGGTTTGCCGTTCTTGCACTCGTTGTCTGTCTCGTGATGTCTCCGATCTTTGAAGCGACCACCAGGCTCATGCCTCCCCAGGAGAGTGGCGGCAGTGCCGCCGGCCAGCTGCTCGCTCAACTTGGAGGTGCGGCGGGTATCGTACTGGGGGGAGGCGGTTCGTCTTCCACGGGGGAATTGTTCGCCGGGTTGTTGCAGACCGACCCTGTTGTTGACGCGATCATAGATCGGTTCGATCTGGTGAAGTTGTTCGATGTATCCACTCGGGACGAAGCCAGGATGGCCGTGCTGCTCAATGTGTTGAGAGTCGAAGTGGACCCGAAGAACGGCATTCTGTCGGTTACCGCGGCAGACACGGATCCCAGGAAGGCTGCGGATATGGCGAACGCCTTCGTGGAGGAACTGAAGAAGCTTCTCGGCAGAATCGCCGTGACCGAATCGAGCAAGAAGCGGGTGTTTTTCGAGACTCAACTGAAACAGGCTCACGAAGCACTCAGTAGGGCGGAGGAGGCCATACAGGGGTTTCAGGAGAGCACGGGAGCCATCAAGATCGACGATCAGGCCGCTGCTCTTCTGCAGCAGTACATCAGCCTGAGGGCCGCTGTGGTTTCCAAGGAGGTGCAGCTCCAGGTCATGAAGACCTACGCAACGGCAAACAACCCGGATCTGAAGAGGGCTGAACAGGAGTTGCGAGCTCTGAAGGAGCAGCTTTCGAGGCTGGAGGAAAGTGGAGGAGGCCAGGATCCGAATCTCATCATCCCCACCGACCAGATCCCGACCCTGGGAAAGGAATTCATCAGAAAAATGAGGGATTTCAAATACCAGGAAATGCTGTACGAACTCCTGGTGAAACAATACGAGGCGGCGCGACTCGAGGAAGCTCGGGATGCGATCATCGTCCAGGTGATCAACCAGGCGGTGCCTCCCGAAAGAAAGGCCAGGCCGAAGACACGTCTTGTTGTCCTCATTGCCGGGGCCACCGGGTTTTTCCTCTTCATTCTGGCAGCCCTTTTCCTGGAATTCTTTGAAAGAGCGTCGGCCGATCCCGAAAACAGGAACCGCATGACCGAAATACGGAAATACCTGCGAAGGTTCTGAGCCGGCTTGGCCGTGAAAGCATTCACGTACCGGGAACCCGCTGTGCTGAACCTCTTCGCAGGCACGGAGATTTTTTGTATTCCAAGAGTTTCTTGTACAAATGATAAAAAGGTGGTAGTGTCGTTCGACAGCTTTTTCAGATCAGATATGCCGCTTCCAGGTATCATGCAGTGATAAGGGGGGACAGGATATACGCATCCTTCGAAAGTTGGCAGTTCTTGATGTCTTACAAGTCAGTTCCGGTGCCGCCGGAAAGAGGATGCCGACTGTCTTCAGCAGGAAGTAGGGGAGGGCCTGCAATCCTGGATGGTGCGGCCTGCTCGGAGGTTGTGCGTACAGGTGATATCTCCTGAACCTGCAAGAGTGACCGGATGAACCTTTTGCATGGGCGTCGAAAGCATTTCCTGGAACGATCCGGGTTTGCAGGCTGTCCTGCGAGAAGGGTTTTTTATTTGTACGGCAGGGCCCCGGTTGGCTGCATGGGATTCGACAGCCTGCATCGCGAGTCGCTGTGCACGTATCGATGGTCCGACGATGGCGTCGTTTTGGCGGCAACAAGAGGGCTGTGAGGCAATTGAGCCGGTACCCGTTTTCAGGCAGATCCGGCTGATATCCTGATCACCAAGAGCTTACCAGGCATGACGATAAAGATACTTTCCATCTTTTTCATCAGTTTGACTTTGGCACTGATCTTCGGGCCTTTTGTAAAACATTTTGCCTTCAGTCGCAACCTGATGGACCGGCCTTCATCCCGAAAAGTCCATGCCGAGCCTGTGCCCCGCGTCGGCGGCATCATTCTCTACCTGGCATGCCTGATCCCCTTCGTAATCGGCATCGTGGTCACTCCCGCCGTAGCGACGGATCGCTTTCCCATGCATTCGGTCTACTGGATGCTCAGCGGCGCAACCCTGGTGTTCCTCCTGGGGCTTGTGGATGATGTCCATGGGCTCAGGCCTGGAATCAAGTTCGTATTTCAGGGTGTGGCGGCATTCCTTGCCTATCACGGAGGCATCTACTTCGAGTTTGTGGAGCTGCCCTGGGGACCGTCTTTCTCGCTCGGCGTGTTCTCCATGCCCTTCACCATCTTCTGGTTTCTCCTCGTCATCAACGCCATCAACCTGATTGACGGCCTCGACGGGCTCGCTGCGGGAGTCAGCCTCTTTGTGGCGCTGGTATTGCTCACCATGAGTCTCCTGGGAGGCAAGTACCTGGTATCCCTGGGGCTCGCCGCTCTTGCCGGCGCCTGCCTGGGCTTTCTGCGTTACAATTTCAATCCCGCTTCTATCTTCATGGGGGATTCGGGAAGTTATTTTCTCGGTTTCATGCTGGCGTCCCTCAGCGTCCTTGGATCCATGAAAAGCCAGGCGACGGTGGCCATCATCATTCCCATTGTTGCCCTGGGAGTGCCTCTCATGGACACGCTGCTCGCCCCCATAAGACGGTTCATTATCGGTCAGGACCTCTTCCAGCCGGACAAAAGACACATTCACCACCAGCTCCTGAGAAAGGGCCTGACGCATCGCAAAGCCGTGTTATGGATGTACGGCGCCACGATTTTTCTCGGTATTTTTGCACTGCTCATCGTCAACACAAGGGACGAAAGGGCGGGCTTCATTCTCATAATCCTGGCGGCCCTGGTCATCGTGGGCATCCGCAAGCTCGGGTACCTCGAATATTTCGCCGTGGACAAGATGATCGGCTATTTCAGGGACGTCACGGATGAAATGGGCATCAAGAGGGACCGAAGAACCTTCTTGAACAGGCAGATTGAAATCAAGCAGGCAAAGACGACCGACGAACTGTGGGATCGAGTGATTGAAGCTCTCGAACAACTGCGCATCGACGACGCCCGGATGCACTTCAACGGGTTGTCCGAAAAGCTGGACGCAAACGGCCCGTACACGTGGAAGGCAAGAGAAATCAGCGTGGAACCGTCCGAATGTGAGTACTGCGTTCTTTCCCTGGATCTGCCCCTCCTGAACAACGGTAAGAGTTATGGAGTGCTGCATCTGAGAAAGGACCTTGTTCGAGATCCCATCACTCCTTACACCCTGAGGCGGATCGAGCATTTGAGAAGAAGCGTGGTGAACAAGATACAGGAACTCGAGGAAGAAGCGGAAGCCAACCTGCACATGAACAGCTGACGGATTTCCCCACCTTCGACCCTGTCGCTGTAACTCCTGCCTGTATTCGCAGGAATTCGCAGGGCCGAATGTCGATTCCTTCATTTCCCCAGCCCAGCCAAACCATGTGAACCGTTTCGGATGAACTCCAGCGCGAGCTTTGCCGTGGGGCGATGGTGGAGCATGGCGATATGGCTTATCGGTGACGTTTCATGCAGTGTCCATTCGAGGCGATCGGTGAGGGAGGCTTCAGCGGGCAGGACCATGTTGTCGAGCGGGCTGTAAACGGCGAGGCGGGGAATGCCCGGCGAGGCTGGCAGTCGTTCGATTTCTGCAATGAGGGGTCCCTTGTATCGAAGACTTTGAGCCAGCCTGCCGAGCCCCAGGACGGCAAGTTTCGACCCCTGGTGGGGTGTGCCCAGAGTCACAACGGCTGCAACCGGGCTTCGGCGATTCGGGTCGTCCACATAGGCGCGGATCAGGAGCCCTCCCAGGCTGTGGCCCACAAAGACCGGGGGTCTTCCCGGAGAGAGCTCCGTCACCTGTCGGGCCAGCCGGTCCAGCTGTTCGAGGATTTCGTGGAAAGAACAATTCCAGCTGCTGTAGTTGAGCGCATGGATGTTCCTGAAGCCTTCGGCTCTGAACCAGCGGCGGAAGAGAATCCAGGCGCCGGCGTTGTGATACAGACCATGAACGAAAATCACGGGAGGCGAGGGGCAGGGTGGATCCGTCTTCGAATACCGTACGGATCTTGAGAAGCCCAGAGGATAGGTCAGCAAGACAAAGGCAAGGCTCAGGGAGCTGGCGAGGATTCCACGAGCCATCATTCTCCCGATTCTTCCTTTCGAAAGGTCCCGCAGGCGATCGAGGTGCCTGCTGTTTGCGGCTTCAAACCAGAAGAATGCGTAGGAGAGGCTGGAGAAGACGAGAACAACAAAGGCGAAGCAGGACGCGAGAACAAGAATGAATGCAGTCAAGTCTACAAGCCCTTTCTTTTCAACAGGGTATCGATTTGGTTCAAGTCCTCGACGAGCAGATCCGGAGGGGTTTGTTCTCCCCTGAGGAGCTTCACCAGGACGCCTCTTTCCTTTTCAGGCCGCCGCAATACCCAGAGCGTGCGCATGCCCACGTTCCGTGCAGGTTCGATATCCTGTTCGTAACTGTCTCCGACCATCCAGCAGCGGTCGGCCTTTTCACCGGAAATGGACACTGCACGGGCGTAGATGTCAGGAGACGGCTTCTTGCAGCCGACCCTGTAGCTCAATACTGAGTAGTCTATAAACTCGAGCAGACGGGGGTATGCCGCACAAAACCCGCGGTACAGAGGGTGCCATGTGTTGGAGATCACCCCGATTCGAAGGCCCCTGGACTTCAAAGCTTCCAGAAGAGCGGAAGCCCCCGGCACCTCCCTGACTGCCTGGTACTGCTCAGCCCAGACCCGTTCGAGTACGCACCTGATCGTCTCTGCATCGTGTCGCCTCAAGACGCCTGAAAGAGCCGAGGCCAGCTGGGATGGGTCTGTGGCTGGGTGCGTCATGATGAGTCTTCCCGCCAGTTTCGCTTCCTTTTCGGAGAGTGCGAGTTGGTGCGCGAGAAGTCTGCGGGGTGATAATTCTCCGGAGACAGTCAGTGTGTTGCCGATATCGAAAAAGACGACGTTCGATTTCAAGCGACCGCCTTTCTCATTGCGTCGATCCCCAACGGTTCTATGAAACCCCCGGATTGACGCGTTGTACGTGCCGAAGTTTTCGCTGCGGGCTCCAGGCCTTCGATCCAACGGCCGATCGCCGGCTCATTTCAAGGCGTTCAACACGGAAGGAAACAGTTCGATTTGAGTATGAGGAAGAAACAGGGCTGCCACGAACTCGTTCATAAAGTCCGGATGAACGGACAATTCCAAATAGGTCATGCGCCCGGCAATCTCGCGAGTTTTTCGAAAGGCAACATCGGACAGTGTGGCGAAACGGGCTCCCGCGAGCGAGCTGTTGCCGACAAAGTGAATGCGTTCTCGGGCAATATCGGGAAGAAGTCCGATGAAAACAGCCCTGTCGATGTCGAGATGAGCTCCAAAGCCGCCGGCGACAAAGATGCGGTCGAGGTCCCTGAATGACATTTCCATGTTTTCGAGCAGGACCTTCACGGCCGCCAGCACCGCTCCCTTGCTTTTCATGAGATTCCCGATATCGTCCTCGGTGATGACCACAGGCCTTCCGGTGTCGGTATCCTTCGCGTGTACGAGAACGAACTCAGGAACATCGTCCGTGATTCGCACCAGCGGGTGATTGAACCGGACGAACCTTCCCCGCTGGTCAATGATGTGCTCCCGGAAGAGTTCAGCAACAGTGTCGATCAACCCAGATCCACAGATTCCGACAGGTTTCTTTCGCAAAACCGTCTCATAGAAGACCTCTTCTCCATCGATTCTCACTTTTTCGATGGCTCCTCCACCCGCCCGCATACCGCACTGGATACCCCCGCCTTCAAACGCGGGTCCCGCCGACGATGAACAGCAGACCAGCCAGTCCCTGTTGCCGATCACGATTTCACCATTGGTGCCCACGTCGATCAGAGCGCTGACCTGAGAGCTTTCACTCATGCCACAGGCCAGGACTCCAGCCGTTATGTCACCTCCCACGTAGCTGCTTACGCAGGGGATCAAATGCAGCAGGGCATTCGGATGCCCCGTCAGGCCTATATCGGCCGTTTGAATAGGAGGAAACCTGTTTGCAGCGGGGATGTAGGGTTCAACCCGGATATGGCATGGTTCCAGGTTGAGGAGGAGATGAGTCATTACGGTATTACCGGCGGCAACGTAACAGGTGATGTCTTCCGTGGAAATGCCCGCGGCTTCGGCCAGTTCGTCCACCAGGGAATTGATGGTGGAAATGACAGCGTCATGCAGGGGAATGAGACCTCCATGGCCGCATGCGAAGATCATCCGTGAAACGACATCTTCTCCGTAGCGAGCCTGCCTGTTATGACTTGCCTCGACTCCCGCCACCGTACCTTCGCACAGGTTGATGAGCTGAGCGACGATGGTCGTGGTGCCGACATCGACCGCGACGCCGTAATTGAAGCGGCTCCTGTCTCCCTGTTCCACGATTCGGAGTTGAGAGCAATCCTGGTCGCTGGAATGTACGGTAACCGTGACTTCCCAGTTGCTTTGGCGAACCACCCTCGAAAGCCCTTGAAGGCATGCGAAGTGGATTTGAGGAGGGGGATGTGGAAAGTATCTACGCAGTTCCCTGCTGATGCGGTCCAAATCCGAAAGGTTGTCCGACAGTGTCGGTTTGGGAAGCTGGAGATGGAATTTCCTGGAAAGCGGGCGAAGTGACGCAATTTCGGGCAAGTCCGGGCCGGCCTCGAGGGGAGTCGGGAATTCGTCATATTGGACGATCTCGTCGACATGATCCATCACAAGAATCTGCTGCCCCTCTTTTCGGGACTCGGGAGGTATCCAGACGATCACGTCTTCTGCAAGCAGTTCCGCCTGGCATGCCAGTGTATATCCCTGTTCGAGTTCTCGCTTGTCCAGGAGAGCGATGGCCCGGCCCGAAGACCTGACCCTTCCCCCGAGAAGCTTGACACGGCATTTTCCGCAGACACCCTGGCCTCCGCACAGGTTGTTGATATCGATCTCCGCGTAAGAAGCCACATCGATGAGACGCTCACCCGGCCGGGCATCGGTTGTGGTGCCCTCCGGCTGAAACGTCACTTTGACAGACGTCATTCTCCAATCTCCTCGATGCCCTCGAAAGCCCCCGGCAAGGAGCGCGTGCATTGCAGATTCAGAAACATTTACAACATTTCTCATGCCTTGACCACAGGATGTTGGCGGGTTAGTTTGCTTCAATAAACGAGGCGGTGCAGGCCGGAATCGTTCCACCGGGAGGATCCGTTCCGGAAGGCTCCCCGGGCGTGGCATAAGCCATCGCCACAAATGCTGTCACCACGGCAACCGATGTCCCGGAGTCGCGCAGGAAGTCTCATGAGCAGGAACAAGCCCGCTGTTGCCTATTATATTACTCCTCACGGGTTCGGACATGCCGTGCGTTCCCTCGAGGTCATTCATCGGTTCCTGGAGATTGAGCCCGACTATCGAGTGATACCGGTTTCCGATATTCCGGAATTTCTGGTGGAGGAAAATGTCGGCAGGCGGCTGCCGATGAGGAGAAGACGCCTGGATGTCGGCCTGGTTCAATTGGACAGCATCCGTTTCGACCTCGATGCCACTCTTTCTTCTCTTGAACGCCTGTACTCAAAGAAGTCTGCCCTCATCGAGGAGGAAATCCGCTTTCTGAAGGAAAACAGGGTCGAGGCGGTCGTGTGCGATATCCCTTTCATTCCTTTCCCTGCTGCGGCTGAATGCGGCATTCCCGCAACCGGAATCGGGAATTTTACATGGGATTGGATCTACACGGCCTATATCGCGAAGGAGCCCCGCTGGCAGACGATCATATCATGGATCAGGGAATGCTACCGGCTGTGCACGCTTTTTCTGCAGCTGCCGATGCATGGGGACTGCTCAGCGTGTCCGAATATCGAAAATGTCCCTCTCATTGCCCGGCACTCGACTCGGGATCCCGGCGATGTTCGAAGAATCCTCGGAATCCCCGCGGACCGCAAGGCAATTCTGGTTTCCTTCACCACGCTGGATGTCAGCCGGGAGGCCCAGAAGCTCCTCGAAAGGATCGAGGATGTCCTGTTCTATTTCCGCCGACCGTTGAGCCTCCGTTTTTCCAATGCACGCTGTCTCGACAAATGGGATCTGCCCTATGTCGACATTGTCGCCGCCATGGATGCGGTACTGACCAAGCCCGGCTACGGCATCGTTTCGGACTGCCTGGCTCACGGAATTCCGATGATATACACGGACCGGGGAGTCTTTCCGGAATACGAAATCCTGGTTCGAGAGATGTCCCGGTCACTTGCGGTCACATACCTGCCCTCTGAAGACCTGTATGCCGGAAGATGGGAGTCGGCCATTCGTCGCATCGGCTGCCAAGTCCGGAGCCGGACCGTAGTCCGCACCGACGGCGCAGAAGTCTGTGCCGAATTCATATCGAAGCAGTTGATGAAACATGGATGCCGGAAGTAAGGAGTCGATGTTGGAAAAAGATTCAAAAGGCTATCCCGGGGAATCCTCGATCCCTCGGGAAGATGAAGAACCGGTTGTCATTCCCGTCGAGGACTCCCTCGATCTTCATACCTTCAGGCCTTCCGAAGTCAAGGATCTGCTCGACGACTACCTGGAAGCCGCCGTCGAAAAGGGATTGTCGGAAGTCCGGATCATACACGGGAAAGGGACGGGGGTGCTCCGCCGTACGGTTCAAAGTCTCCTGGCAAAGCACCCGCTGGTGTTGACCGTCAGGCAGGCCGGTGAAGCTTCGGGCGGGTGGGGAGCCACCGTCGCAACGTTGAAATCGGAAGTCGGAGATTAATCGGGACCGGGCGACTCCGCGGTGATCTCATACCGCTTGATTCTGGGATCCGGCTCTACCTCCGCCTTGACGATATAGAGCCTGCCGCGGATGTTGAGCTTCTTCAGGGCTGCCTGGTCCACATCGAGTTCATGCAGTTCGCAGGTCTTTTGCTGAAGGACATTCCCTTCGGCATCAAACAGTCTGAGTATAAAGCTCCGATTTTTCAAGTCGACCCTGCTGCTGAGCAGGTTTTGCATGATGACTTGGGTACCGTCTCGTTCTACACACACCGCCGGCAGGTTCTTCTCGATGACGAATTGCTCGCCGCGCACCAGGGTGCCCTGTCGAGAGGGTTTCTCTTTTCTCTCCGTGGACTTTCTGATCAAAGGGTGGTCCTGCCGCGGATCGATCCGTTGGTAACCCGGCAGCGAGCTCTTTGCCTCGATCGCTTCCCGCAGAATTGTGAATGGATCCTGGTTTGACTCTTCCAATGGAGCGCGAAATAATGTATCAGGGTCGAATTCGCGGGATTCCAGGACCTCCTGGATCGAGGAGATTTGATCCCTGGGGACGCCGGCCACTCCGCCCGGCACATCGAATTTGATTTCGTCATGCAGTTCCCAGTAGTAGGGGACCTCCACGGATGTTCCATCCCGCATCGTGATGCGCAGGGCTCCCGCAGATGCTGTGGAGACAGACCAGAAGGCACATGCCAGGAAGCATACGACCAGAATGTGCATGGGTTTTTGGATGCCTGACGTATTCATCTTCTCCATCCTTTGTTGGCTTTGCCGGTTTCTGTGCAATACCGCATAGAGATTTAATCGTAAGAACCTGTGGAATACTGAAACCCTAAGGGAGAAGTACTGATGGATATTTTCATCTCGGGTTCCCTGGCATACGACAGAATCATGGATTTCCCGGGGCATTTCGCCGATCACATCCTGCCTGACAAGATCCATGTGCTGAACGTCTGCTTCAACATCAACGGCCTGGTGGAAAAGTTCGGAGGCACAGCGGGAAACATAGCCTATACGCTGGCGTGCCTTGGAGAGAGGCCGTACATTGTGGCCACATCGGGTGAGGATTTTGACCGCTATGAAAAGAGGCTTCTGGATCACCTGCTGCCTACTCAATGGATCAGGCGGATCCCCGGTGTACTCACCGCCGGCGCATACATCACCACGGATCTGGACGACAACCAGATCACGGCCTTCAATCCGGGAGCCATGGCTCACGAGGCGGATCTGCCTTCTCTGAACTCGAGTGCCGGTGATGGCGTGGTTTTCATCGGTCCGGGAAACAAGAACGATATGGCCGGATTTGCCGGGGCAGCGAGGGAGGCGTCAGTCGATTTCTTTTTCGATCCGGGCCAAAGCCTCAATATCTGGCAGAAGGACGAACTCAGGAAAGCTGTTGCCGGTGCTCTCTGTTTCATCTCCAACGACTATGAACTTTCCCTCTTTCTCCAGATCACCAAGTGGTCCATGGATGATCTGTACAGGAACGTCCAGGTGGTGATCACCACTCGAGGGCCCGAAGGGGCCATCCTGGACATGCATCGCGACAAGGTGCTGATTCCGGCAGTTCCGGCCGGGAATGTTCTCGATCCGACAGGGGCAGGGGATGCCTTCAGGGCGGGTCTGCTGAAGGGGTGGAGCCTGAAACTGCCGTGGGACATCTGCTGCCAGATGGGTGCCACGGCCGCCACTTATGCCGTTGAACATTACGGAACCCAGGAGCACATTCTAGACTGGGATACCTTCTGCCGAAGATACGATGAACACTTCGGCCCGCTGCTGTGCTGATCCATTCCGTCGATGAAGCTGTGCGGATCAGGACTGGATCAGAAGCTGCCGCCGGCGCAGCTGCTTGATGCGATCCCTGAGAGATGCCGCCCTTTCGAACTCGAGTTCCGAAGCGGCTTCCTTCATCTCCTTTTCAAGGGCCCTGATCCGTTCATCCACGGCTGCTTCATCAGTAGACGCTTCCAAGACCTCCTGCGGTTCGAAGAAGGAATCCTCGTCGAATGTCATGGTCTCTCCCCTGTATTCAGCCAGGATGTCCGTGATGTCCTTGCGAATGCTCCGAGGCTCGATGTGGTGCCTTTCATTGTGGTCGAGCTGAATCCTGCGCCGCCGCTCCGTTTCCTCGATGGCTCTTCTCATGGATTCCGTCACTTGATTGGCATAAAGGATCACGCAGCCGTCGACGTTGCGTGCCGCTCGACCGGATGTCTGAATCAGTGAACGTTCGGAGCGGAGAAAACCTTCGTTGTCTGCATCGAGCACCGCGACCAGCGAAACCTCCGGGATATCGAGTCCCTCGCGGAGCAGATTGATGCCCACGAGGACATCGTATTCTCCGAGCCGCAGATCTCGAACGAGTTCTATCCTTTCAATCGTGTTGATGTCCGAGTGCATGTAGCGCACCCTGATGTTCAGGTCGGCCAGGTAATCGGTGAGATCCTCTGCCATGCGTTTGGTGAGGGTAGTGACGAGCACCCTGTGGCCCGCCGCGGTCTGCGTGCGGATTTCCCCTATCAGGTCATCCACCTGCAGGTCCGCGGGGCGAACCTCTATCCTGGGATCCACGAGGCCGGTGGGCCTGATGATCTGTTCCACCACGTGTGCGGGAGTCCGGGCCAGTTCGTGGGGGCCGGGAGTGGCCGAAACATAGATGAGTTGACGGACCTTTCCGTCGAATTCCTCGAATGACAGGGGCCGGTTGTCCAGGGCCGACGGCAGCCTGAAGCCGTACCGCACCAGGGTCTCCTTCCTCGACCTGTCTCCCCTGTACATTCCACGAACCTGGGGTACGGTGATGTGGCTCTCGTCGATGAACAGGAGCCAGTCGTCCGGAAAATAGTCCAGCAGGGTGAACGGAGGTTCTCCTGGAGACCTTCCGTCCAGGTGCCTCGAGTAGTTTTCGATCCCATTGCAGAAGCCGAGTTCGGCAAGCATCTCGAGATCCAGGCGCGTACGCTCTTCCAGGCGCTGAGCCTCAACCAGTTTTCCTTCCCGGTGCAGTATTTCCAGGGTCTGGGACAATTCGGTGCGGATCGATCGAAGCGCCCTTTCGAGATTATCCCGGTTGGTGACATAGTGGGTGCCCGGGTAGATGTCCACCCCATCAAGATGGCGCAAAGTTCTGCCCGTGAGAGGATCCACCTCGCGCAGGACGTCGATTTCGTCTCCGAAAAACTCGATCCGTATGGCGCGGTCTTCCTCGTAAGCCGGAAATACTTCCACCACGTCCCCCCGAACACGAAAGACTCCCCGGTGAAAATCATCGTCGTTACGCTTGTACTGTATCTCCACCAGCTTTCGGAGCACATCCTCCCTCGATATCTCCATGTTCGTTTTCAGCCGGAGCAGCATGTGGCGGTAGGAATCCGGGGAGCCGAGTCCGTAGATGCACGAAACGCTCGCGACAATGACGACATCCCTTCGGTCCAGGAGAGACCGCGTAGCGGAATGCCGCATCTTGTCAATGGTTTCGTTGATGGATGAATCCTTGGCGATGTAGGTGTCCGTTTGAGGAAGGTAGGCCTCCGGCTGATAATAGTCATAGTATGATACAAAGTATTCGACGGCATTCTCGGGGAAGAACGCTTTGAATTCACCGTACAGCTGTGCGGCAAGCGTCTTGTTGGGCGCCATGACAAGAGCGGGCTTTTGCACCCTTGCAATGACATGGGCCATGGTAAACGTCTTGCCGGATCCCGTTACACCGAGAAGTGTCTGCTCGTGCACGCCACGAAGCACCGAGTCGCTGAGTTTTTCGATGGCCTGCGGCTGATCGCCCATGGGAGGCCAGTCGCTTTTCAAGATAAAAGATTTCATACCCGATCCGTACCGAACCTCCCCAAGCAGCTACCGATTCCAGGCTCCACACCGCCACTCGATCATCCGATGTTCACCGGATATCGGGGACATCACCGTCTCATTATAAGGCAGGTCCAAAAGCCGGGGAAGATGAAGGGCCACCTTCTTTTTTCGACCCGGTCCTTGACTATTTCTGATGCAATAAGCGAACATTACAAGCTTTGCGTTGATGAGATGGTCGGCTTGACAATGGAGAATGTAAACCCAAAAGGATAAATATGCAGCAGCCTCAAGACCTTCGTAACCTGGCCATAATAGCGCACGTGGACCATGGCAAGACGACCCTGGTAGACGCCATGCTCTGGCAGAGCGGCGTCTTCCGGGAAAACGAACAGGTGGCGGAACGAGTCATGGACAGCCTTGACCTCGAGCGCGAGAAGGGCATCACCATCATGGCAAAAAACACCGCCATCGTGTACAAGAATACAAAAATCAACATCGTGGATACTCCAGGCCATGCCGACTTCGGTGGTGAAGTGGAACGGACACTCAACATGGTCGACGGCGTGATGCTCCTCGTTGATGCGACGGAAGGCCCGCTTCCCCAGACACGCTTCGTGCTTGGGAAAGCCCTGGCCCGGGGGCTTCCTCCCATTGTCGTGATCAACAAGATCGATCGCCCCGACAGGCGTATTCATGAAGTGCTGGACGAGATCTACGATCTGTTCATCGATCTGGACGCCACCGAAGATCAGCTGGATTTTCCTGTTCTTTACACCAATGCCAAGGCGGGGATAGCCCTTGCCGATCCCGATGCCCAGGGCCGCGATCTTGTCCCGCTCTTCGAGGCCATACTCGAATTTATCCCTCCTCCAACCTGTGATCCCGAAGCACCGCTCCAGTTTCTGGTGACCACTCTTCATCACAGCGACTATGTCGGGAGAATCGGAGTGGGCAAGGTGGTCAACGGTTCTTTGCACAGGGGCAGGGAGGTTGCCCTTCTCAAGGGGAACGGAACAGTGACCAGGGGAACGCTTTCCGTTGTCTACTCCTACGAGGGGCTCAACCGCGTGGAAAGAGACGAGGTCCGCGCAGGAGACATCGCTGCTGTTGCAGGGCTCGAGGACATATTCATAGGAGACACCCTGGGCGACCCCTCCGACCCCAGACCTCTGCCCGTCATTACCGTGGAGGAACCGACCATCTCCATGGTCTTTTCTGTCAACACCTCTCCTCTTGCCGGCAAGGAGGGCACCCAGCTGACATCCCGCCACATCAAGGAACGCCTCGACAAGGAACTCCTGTATAACGTGAGCATCCGGGTCGAGCAGGCGGAAAACCGAGATTCATTCCAAGTGAGCGCTCGAGGCGAACTCCAGCTGGCGGTGCTCGTGGAAACCATGCGCCGGGAGGGCTTCGAGCTGTCCCTCGGCAAACCCAGAATCATTACCCGGAATGTGGACGGGCAGCTGGTGGAGCCATTGGAACTTGTCGTTATCGATGTGCCTGAAAAGTTCATCGGCATCGTGACTGAAATGTTGAATTCGCGGCGTGGCAGGATGATCCGGATGATCAACAACGGCTTCGGAAGAGTGCGCCTCGAGTTCGAAATCCCATCGAGGGGTCTGATCGGATTTCGAGGCCAGTTTCTGACAGATACCCGCGGAACCGGGATCCTCAATACCCTGCTGATCGGTCATACTCCTTTGGCTGGAGACATCGCGGGCCGCCCGAATGGAGTCCTGGTTTCCGACCGAAGTGGAAGAGCCGTAGCCTACGCGATACATCATCTGCAGCCCCGAGGCACCATATTCGTCAATCCCGGAGACCCGGTCTATGAAGGCATGATTGTGGGTGAGAACTCCCGTTCGGATGATCTCCGGGTCAACATCACCAAGGAGAAGAAGCTGACCAACATCCGGGCTTCCGGCTCCGATGAAGCCCTGCGAATCATACCACCTCGCCGGTTTACTCTCGAACAGGCCATGGAATTCGTCAACGAAGATGAACTGGTGGAAGTGACCCCGGATTCCATCCGCCTCCGCAAGGCGGGGCCCAGGTAAGAAAAGGTTCTTCTCATGATCGCGTACCCGGACAGTTGTCACACAGATTTCTTCTGGTTACAAAGACGCGGAATCGAACCGATCATGTCCTGTCCAGCGGTATCAGGATGCCGGGGTTCCTCCCGAACTGCCTGCAGGATTGAATGGAGGGCAGAAGGAGATCCACCTTCTTCTGGTGTTTCCTGGGCATCCTGTCCTGGAAAGAGACCACGTGAAGGCGCCCTTTCACCCACAGGCTGAACTGGTCGCCAAGTTCATAGTCACTGGCCAGATCCCGGCTGAGGGCTATGACCCTGCCGTGATGCTCGGGCGTTATTCGTTGTCCGGAGGCCATCACACCGCCGTTGGGTCCGGTGCATTTGGAATGGTTTGCGTAGGCTGAAACGGTGACATGGTGGAGGGAGGAGTTGCTCTTGAGCAAGTGAGGCGGGATGCCTAGAGATGCTTGCTCGCACAAAGTCGCGGCAAGGAAATACAGGCTCATCATCTTGACAATTTTTAACATCTCTGTTTCTCCTGCTGTGGTTTTCCGCTCATCCTGCAAATGAACGAAAACTCTACGGACTCTCACTCTCGGAGTGTCACTCTGTTAAAAATCGATCAACGGTGATCCCTCGTAGTTTTCAAAGGTCGCACAGGCTGAAGCCATGTTGATCATGAGGTGAGTCCGGGTTCGTCACGGGATCCCACCCCTGTTAAATGCAAACGGCCCGTGTCCGCTCAATCCATTACGATCGGACCACAGGCCGCAAAATCAAGCGACGTCAACCACGGATCTTCGAGGCCGAAAGATCCTTTTGCCTATCCCCGATAAAAGCTTCAGCAGCAGCACCCGTGGGGGATAAAAAAGAATATTTCTTGACCATAGTCACCTTACTATTTGCAGAGTTATTAAGCACTTAGCCAATCTCCTGCCGCGAACACGGCTGGAGCTCGACCTCCAACCAGTCCGGGACATACTAGATTTACACAAAATAGATGTCAAGCATTTAGAGATGTTCTGCGCTGCCCTGTGGTGGGCAAAGCCCGTCTGCATTTCTTCGAGTCAGGTTTTCCGGTACGCTTTCGACAGTTTCTGCCCGAGCGGCAGGACAGTCTAACGTACACGGGGGGATCGAACCGTTGTGAAGACCAGCGGAAAGAGAGAAGGCTGCCGCATGGGGAACATTTACTCTTTTTGGGCGAATACCTTGAAAGAATTGCGCAAAGGAAGTAAAACCAAAAAAAGATTTTGGAGAATAGATGTCGGCTGGCTTCTTCATGGCCCCTGCGTTAACGGGTATGGATCGCCGGTTCCTTTTCGGAGACCCAGGTTGAGACAATGAATGATTCCTTGACACACACTGTGCTGATTGACGAGTCGGCGATTGCCCGCACACTCGATGGCCTGAAGCGGGAAAATGATCCCGTTCTTCTGCGGGAGGTTCTGGCGAAAGCGCGTGAGCTCAAAGGACTCGATATGGATGATGTGTCCGTGCTCATGTCCGTCACTGACACGGATCTTCTCGATGAGCTTTTCTCGGCTGCTCGATGCGTAAAGGAATCGATCTACGGACCAAGAATCGTTCTGTTTGCTCCCCTGTACATTTCCAACCTGTGCGAGAATGAGTGTCTTTATTGTGCTTTCCGGGCCGGCAACAGGGATATACACCGGCGTGCGCTGACCCAGGAGGAAATCGCCCGCGAGGTGCAGTTCATCATCGATCAGGGCCACAAACGTGTGCTCCTGGTGTCGGGTGAAGGTTATCCGGGTGAAGGTTTCTCCTACATTCTGAGATCCATCGACACTGTATACGCAACTCGAAGTGGAAAGGGGGAAATCCGAAGAGTAAACGTAAACATCGCCCCGCTTTCCCTCGACGAATTCAAGCAGTTGAAGGCTTCGGGCATCGGCACATACCAGTTGTTCCAGGAAACCTATCACCGGCAGACATACGCGTACATGCATCCGGGCGGCAGGAAAAGGAACTTCGACCTGCGTATCACTGCTTTTGACCGGGCCATGCAGGCGGGTATCGACGATGTGGGTGTCGGAGTCCTGTTCGGATTGTATGACTGGCGTTTCGAGATCCTGGCCCTGTTGCAGCATGTGGGGCACCTCGAGAGGAAGTTCGGAGTCGGCCCGCATACGATCAGTGTGCCCAGGCTGGAACCGGCTGCGGGTTCCCGGGTGGCCGCAAGCCCTCCCCACCCGGTCAGCGACGGCGATTTCATGAAGATTGTGGCCATATTGCGTATGGCCGTTCCGTATACGGGCATGATCATGTCGACGCGTGAAACACCTGGCATCCGCAGGGCTACTTTCGCTTTGGGTATATCGCAGATCTCGGCAGGAAGCCGGACAAACCCCGGCGGGTATTCCGAAGGCATCGATGAACAGGATGCGCAGTTCCAGCTTGGCGATCATCGCCCGCTGGACGAAGTGATCCGAGACCTGGCGCAGATGGGGTACATACCGTCTTTCTGCACGGCCTGCTACCGCCTCGGACGCACCGGCAACGATTTCATGGAACTGGCTCGTCCCGGCGATATCAAGTATCGCTGTGATCCGAACGCCCTCTCAACGTTCCTCGAATACCTGCTCGACTACGCTTCCCCGGAAACCGCGCAGGCGGGCGAGGAATTGATCCGGGTTCATCTGGACCATATGGACGACCGGCAGCGGAAAGTGGCCTCGGGAATGTTGAAACGAGTGCGTGCCGGGCATCGTGACGTCTACATCTGATTGCCGAACTGGATAATGCATATGGCGGGCCGCCTTCGAACCGAAAGAGACCTGATCGGGGAATTGTCGATTCCGGAAGAGGCTCTTTACGGAATCCACACTGCCCGTGCGCTGGACAATTTCCCCCTGGCTCGGCGGCCGGTTCACCCGGCCCTCGCATGTGCATACGGAGATGTGAAGCTTGCATGTGCACAGACCAACCGTGCTCTGGGAGCCTGGAAAGACAGGCCTGAAAAAGCGGATGCCGTCGAACGTGCCTGCCTTGAAATGGCGGCGGGCCTTCTGACGGGCCATATCGTGGTGGACGCGCTGCAGGGGGGGGCCGGCACCAGCACCAACATGAACGTCAACGAGGTGCTCGCCAATCGAGCCCTGGAATTCCTGGGAGAAAGACATGGCAGTTATGCCGCCGTCTCGCCTCTTGAGGATATCAACCTTCACCAGTCCACAAACGACACGTACCCCACTGCGCTTAAGCTCGCTGCAATACGCGGGCTGAGAACACTCGAAGCAGCCGTGGTTTTTCTCCAGGAACGGTTCCAGGATCTCGAGAGGCGCCTGGCCCATGTGGTCAAGGTGGGAAGAACCCAGTTGCAGGATGCCGTCCTGACGACTCTGGGCCGCGAGATGGGGGCCTATGCCGAAGCGTTCAGCCGTGACCGCTGGCGTATCTACAAGTGCGAGGAGAGGCTTCGGGTTGTCAATCTTGGAGGCACGGCGATCGGGACCGGGCTCACGGCCCATCGAGACTTCATATTCCGCGTCACCGACACGCTGCGAGCAAACACCGGAATCGGATTCGCCCGCGCTGAAAACCTGGTCGATGCGACCCAGAATTCAGATGTCTACGTCGAGGTGTCGGGTATTCTGAAGGCATGTGCGTCCACCCTGTTGAAAGTTTGCGGCGACCTGCGCTTTCTGTCCTGTGGCCCGGAAAGCGGCCCCGCCGAGATCATCCTGCCTCCGCGCCAGTCGGGTTCGTCCGTCATGCCCGGCAAGGTAAACCCGGTCATCCCCGAGGCCGCCAGCCAGGTGGCCATGCTCGTGTTCGGCCATGACGCGGCACTTACCCTGGCATGCTCCTCGGGCAGCCTTGAACTGAACCCCTTTCTGCCCCTTGTGGCCATGTGCCTGCTTGAAAGCATCGATCTTTTGACAAGTGCCTGCGACATGCTCGGTCGCCTCTGCGTGGCGGGGATCGAGGCCGACGAGGAGCGATGCAGGAGGTATGTGAACAGTTCGACGGCTTCGGCTACGGCTTTGCTTCCGGTCCTGGGCTACGACGGCATGTGCGATGTTATCAGGGCGGCTCGAAGCGAGAAAAAGACTGTCCGCGACGTGGTGGTGAGTCGCAGCCTGCTCACCGCCGATCAGTTCGATGAACTGATCAGCCCCGAAGCCGTGTGCAGGCTGGGAACGTCCCATAAGAAATTACAGGAACGATGATGCAGAAAACACCTCGGAGCATGCGGGTTCATATCGGGTTCTTCGGACGGCGCAACGTCGGGAAATCGAGTCTGCTCAATTCCATCACGCGTCAGCAGGTGGCCATCGTTTCCGACATTGCAGGGACAACGACAGACCCGGTGGAAAAACCCATGGAACTGCTTCCGCTGGGCCCGGTGCTCTTTATCGATACGGCCGGCATCGACGACGAGGGGGCGCTTGGCGAGCTCCGAGTGCAAAAGACCCGCCAGGTGATCGATCGTACAGATTTGGGAGTCCTCGTCACGGAGGCCGGTTGCTGGGGAGATTTCGAGAACGGGCTACTCGATGAACTGCGGGCGCGGGAGATCCCCGCAGTGGTCGTTTTCAACAAGTGCGACGTCTCCACCCCCGATCCGCGGCTTCTCCTTTCCCTTGCGGATCGCAGGATCTCTACGGTTCAAGTCAGCGCCCTGACGGGGGAAGGTATGCCCCTGGTGCGCCGTGCACTGCTCGAAAACACCCCCGCAGGGTTGATCGACCATCCCGCCATTGCAGGCGACCTCGTGAGTCCGGGCGAACTGGTGCTCCTCGTCATTCCCATAGACAAGGAGGCACCCAGGGGACGCCTGATCCTGCCCCAGGTACAGACGATCAGGGACCTGCTGGACAGCGACGTCGTGTGCATGATGGTCAAGGAAAGAGAACTGCGCAGGGGGCTCGAATCGCTCAAATCCCCACCGGCCCTGGTCATCACCGATTCCCAGGTCTTCTTGAAAGTCGTGGGTGATTTGCCCGAAACCACTCCCCTGACCAGTTTTTCCATTCTTTTTTCCCGGTTTAAAGGCGATCTGCCGACGCAGGTGGAGGGTGTGCTGGCTATCGACAGCCTCCAGCCGAACGATGCGATTCTGGTCGCCGAGGCGTGCAGCCACCATCCCATCGCCGACGACATCGGCCGGGTGAAAATCCCCCGCTGGCTTACGCAGTACGTCGGGGGTAAACTGAACTTCGTTCATGTGCAGGGCCACGATTTTCCCGACGACCTCCGTCCGTACAGGCTCGTGATTCACTGTGGAGCGTGCATGTGGAACCGCCGCGAGATGCTCAGCCGAATTCTTTACTGTCGCCAGGCGGGAGTTCCCATTACCAATTACGGGCTTGCAATCGCGCACAGCCTGGGGATACTCGATCGCGCACTTCAGCCCTTTCCGGCGGCACTCGATGTTTACCGGAACGGGCGTTCGGCGGCCGCTGTTTCAGGAGGCGACCGTGGACAGCCGTAATGCATGCGAAGATATCCTCTCCTGGTTGAGGGAAAAAAACACGGATCGGCTCGAAATCCTCTGGAAGAAGGCCGATGCGACTCGAAGGCAGTACATGGGAGACGAAGTCCACCTTCGCGGCCTGGTCGAAATATCCAATATTTGTGTGCATCAATGCGCCTACTGCGGCCTGCGCGCCGGCAACACGGCCCTGGAACGCTACCGGATGACGGCCGAAGAGGTAATGGAGTGCGTTCGTGAGGCTCAGCGCCTGGGATACGGTACCGTTGTGCTCCAGGGCGGTGAAGACCGGCAGCTCTCGGCTCGATGGGTGGAATCTCTCGTCCGGCGCATACGGAACGAAACCATCCTTGCTGTGACACTCAGCCTGGGCGAACGCTCCGAGAGTGAACTCAGATCCTGGCGCAGGGCCGGTGCGGATCGGTATTTTCTGCGTTTTGAAACCTCGGATGCGCAGCTGTTCGACAGAATTCATCCTTCCCTTCCCGGGCGGCGCTCGGACCGGCCTGCGATTCTGTGCGTTCTGAAGGACCTGGGATACGAGATCGGCAGTGGGGTGATGGTCGGGATTCCGGGGCAGACCTATGAAAGCCTGGCCGGGGATATCCTGCTGTTCCGTAGGCTCGACCTGGATATGATCGGTGTCGGACCGTTTCTTCCCCATCCGGCAACCCCTCTGGGCAGCTCCGGCTGGATATCGGGGATACCGGCTTCGGAGCAGGTTCCGAACTCGGAAATCATGGTCTGCAAGGTTCTGGCGTTGAGCAGGGTGTACTGTCCTGAAGCGAACATTCCCAGTACGACCGCACTGGCCACGTTGAACAAATCCAAAGGGTTCGAACTGGGGCTCGAAAGGGGGGCCAACGTCATCATGCCCAACCTCACACCGCTTCGATACCGCAGGATGTATGAAATCTATCCGGATAAGACATGTTATTCTCAGGCATTATCGAGTCCGGAGGCTATTCACGAGCGTATCAGGTCCATGGGCCGCATCATCGGGAAAGGCCCCGGCGGGCGCCGCAGGCGCCATGGGGAGAATTGTTCCCCGAAGGTGTCCATTCGATAACCAGGTGGAGAGCAGAAATGAGCAGTAGCAGGGAACCGGTGGAAGTAGCCGTATGTATGGGAAGTTCGTGTTTTTCCAGGGGCAACAAGAACAATATCAAGGTGATCAAGGATTTTATCGAGCGGCATGGACTCTGCGACAAGGTAAAATTGAAGGGGCACCTGTGCGAAGGACTATGCAAAGACGGTCCCAATGTTTCTCTGGACGGCCAGGTCTTTCACTGTATCGATGCCGTTTCCATCAGTGTGCTGCTTGAGCAGGAAGTCAAAATGCAGGAATAGAGAGGGAAGATGAACAGTCGAGCCCCCATCATTTTCACGGAAAGGACGGAATGCCAGGACTGCTTTAAGTGCATCCGGGAGTGTCCCGTCAAGGCCATAAAAGTTGAAAATGCCTGTGCGGCCGTCATACCCGAATTTTGCGTCCTGTGCGGCCACTGCGTCGAGGTCTGTCCGAATGGTGCCAAGCATGTCCGGGACGACCTGGAACAGGCTCGAAAGCTGCTCAAGGACAAGGAAAAGGTTTTCGTCTCGCTGGCTCCATCTTTTATCAGCGAATTCCCCGGGATTTCGGCTTCCTCGATTATCAGGGCACTGAAGAAACTCGGATTTTATGGTGTATCGGAGACCGCGCTGGGTGCGGAAAGAGTCTCGGGCAGTGTGGCTGCCCTGCTGCAGGACAGGACTCCCCGCGTGATGATCTCGACGGCCTGCCCCGTTGTGGTGAATTACCTGACCAGGTACTACCCTCACTACGCGAACTTCCTGACTCCCTATGTTTCGCCGGTGCTGGCCCATTGCGCGATGCTTCGAGAAACCTACGGTCCATCCATCGGTATTGTGTTCTTCAGTCCATGCATAGCCAAGAAAGGGGAAGCGGATACGAACTCGTCGCTCCTCGATATCGCCCTCACCTTCGAGGACCTGAGGCGCTGGCTGATGATCGAGCGCGTTACCTTCGAAATCGGAGATGACGTGGTGGAGAACTTTGTTCCCCATGCAGCCCAGGAAGGAGCTCTGTATCCCATCGATGGTGGTATGGTGGCGGGAGTCAAGGCCGGCTGCAGTGTGATGGAGGCGGAATGCATGTCTTTTTCGGGAATACGCAACATCCAGAAAGCCATTGCAGGCTTGAACGAGATTCAGCTTTCCCACCCTGTCTTTCTCGAGTTGCTCGCATGCGAAGGGGGGTGCGTCAACGGGCCCAAGGCCGGCCTGCGTAACGCCACAGCCCTGAAGCGGACTCAGATCATTCAATACGCCAGGTATCCCCGGACTGAAATTCCCCGCAGATTGTCTGCGCCTTCCTGGGAGGGATTACGAGCCGATCCTGTGCCCGTGATGGGATACAGCGACAAGATACTTCGCCAGACCCTCCAAACCATCGGGAAATACTCGACGGAAGACGAATTCAACTGCGGCGGCTGCGGGTATGACAACTGCCGGGAATTTGCCAAGGCTCTGATTGACGGCAAGGCGGAGAGAGTAATGTGCGTGGCCTACATGCGCAAACTCGCCCAGAAGAAAACCAATGCCCTGATGGAAAAGAGCCCGAGCGCGATTGTCCTTGTAGACGAAGAACTGCAGATCATAGAATGCAATCACAATTTTGCGAAGATTCTCGGGCCGGACGTGGAAAAGGCTTTCAAGGCCCGGCCCGGCCTCGAAGGGGTTCCTCTTCAGGAGATCGCGCCTTTCTATTCACTTTTCAAGACGGTGCTCGACAAGGGAGAGGATATACTCAACCGGGACTTGAGGCACAAGAAGACCGTGCTGCACATCGACATATTTTCCGTGGAGAAGAATCACGTCGTGTGCGGAATCTTTCAGGACATCACCAAGCCCACCATTCATAAGGAAGCCATGATTCATAAGGCCCAGGACGTTATCAAGAAGAACCTGGAGACGGTACAGCAGATTGCGTACCTGCTGGGAGAGAATGCAGCCGAATCCGAAGTGATTCTGAACTCCATAATCCAGTCCATTACCAAGCCGGAGTTGGAATGATCAAGACCACGAGGGATTTCTTCCTGGACATCGATCACTATCAGTTCTGCAAGCACAGGCAATACGTGGCCGGGGACGTGTTCCTGACCCACAAGATCAAGGAAGAGAACCGGGTAATCGCCGTTCTGTCCGATGGCCTGGGAAGCGGCATCAAGGCCAGCGTCCTGGCCACGCTGACGGCCACCATGGCTCTCAAGTATACCTCCGCCTATGCAGATGTGCGCGAGACCGCCGAGGTCATCATGGATACGCTGCCGGTCTGCAAGGTGAGAAGGATCAGCTATTCCACCTTCACTATCGTCGACATCAACAGCACAGGCCATGCACGGGTCATCGAACACGGCAACCCGGAATATATACTCCTCAGGGGATCCGAACCGGTAGCGGTCACGAAGACCCCTATCCAGCTCGAAAAATGGCACGATCGAGAAGTGAATTTTTCAGAATTCGACGTTCACATAGGCGATCGTATTCTCTACTTCTCCGACGGGGTCAGCCAGGCAGGAATGGGCCGCCCCGACTTCCCCCTGGGCTGGGGTTCGAGAAAAGTGATCCAGCAGGTTCAGAAGTGGCTCGAATGGCAGGATTCGATCTCGTCGCGGCAACTCGCCATGAAAACCGTTATTCGGGCAAGGCAGATCGACGGCTATGAACCCAAGGACGACATCACCTGCGGTGTAACCTACCTGCGGCATCCCCGATCACTCCTGGTTGTAACCGGGCCGCCGTTTTCCGAAGCCAGGGATTCCGAACTCGGAGAAACCGTCGCATCCTTCAAAGGGCGGAAGGTCATCTGTGGAGGCACCACCGCCGCCATCATCGGGCGGGAACTGGATCGGGAGATCAATATGAACCTCGATAATCTGGATCCCGAAGTCCCGCCACCTTCAGAAATGGAGGGAATCGACCTGATTACCGAGGGAACCCTTACTCTCAGCAAGGTGGCTGAGATCCTGGAGCGCGGACGGAAGCCCGAATTGATGCGGGCCAATGCAGCCACATCCCTGGCGTCTATTCTTCTCGACAGCGACATAATCTATTTTATTGTGGGAACCCGCATCAACGAGGCTCACCAGGATCCCAACCTCCCCGTTGAACTGGATATCCGCCGCAATATCATCAAAAAGATATCGTCGCTGCTTGAAGAGAAATACCTCAAGGAGACCTACAAACGCTTCATCTGATTCACTCGTTCCGGAAATTCGGACTATCAGAGATGGATGCGGAATCGGCATCAGACCGCTTCAGAAGGTGTTCTAAGGTGTTCTGTTGAGGGTGAGTGATGGGACTCGAACCCACAGCCTCTGGGGCCACAACCCAGTGCTCTAACCGTTGAGCTACACCCACCATTTTCGGGCATCAAAGCCGTCGACAGCGGTTCAAATATCATGCTCCCGAAAAAACATCAAGAGAGATCTTGGCACTCCGCTAAACACATACGATTTTTATATGCAATTTCAATAGAATATCGTAAGCCACGGCGGCTGCACTCTGGCATGGGTGACGACCCGCAGGCATCCGGGTCTTTCGAATGTCGTAGAATCCGGTAAGGAATCCCCATGAACGGTCAGGTCGGTATGGCGAACCCAATGCCCGGCGTGGTATTGGGATTCTTGCGGCCGAAGCGTATCCGGACAGTTGCCGCACAAGGGTGAAATACATTCGCGGTGCACATTGGCAACAACGTCATTCCCGCAACAACGTCGTTCGGCATCACAACGTCATTCCCGCGAACGGCGGGAATCCAGGAAAAGTAACCGTGCATGGCGAAACAGTCTCAAGAAATGGCGAAGAAATGGCGGAGAGCCTGGAGGATAAGATGGATAGAGCAGGGCAATCCCGGGTGAAGACATCTTTATGGCTCGATCCGCGCTTGGGCTGAATTCCGGCCTTCGCGGGAATTGCCTTGTGATACCCGATGTCGTTGTGATACCCAATGTCGTTGTGAGGCCATCGATCCATTGCGTATAAAGTACCTCGTGCGTGAAAAACATTGGAGATCATCAAGGAGTGTTGATCCATGGGATTGTTTGACGACGTCATGGCAGTGGGAAACAGTTTCATGAAGAGCCGCGTGGTCTTGACGGCTGCAGAACTGGATCTTTTTACGCTTATCGATGAATCGCCCCGGACGGGGGAGGAGGCTGCCGGGCAGTTGAAACTTCACGTGCGAGCCCTCACGCGCCTGCTGGATGCTCTCGTAACCCTCGATCTGCTGGAGAAGGACAAAGATGTTTACCGGGTCACGTCCGTCGGCGCCCTCTATTCGTCCAGGCATCCTGAAACGATGCTGCCGATGGCCCTTCACATGAACCGCTTATGGCACGGCTGGACCGGATTGACAGATGTCGTCCGACGGGGGCCGAACCCGTCTTCACAGCCTGGGAAAGGCATGGATGAGAGGGATCGAAAGGCGTTCATAGGGGCTATGCACGTTGTCGGTCGGAAGCTGTCGGCAGAGATAGCGGAAAGCATCGATCTCGGCAGGTTCCGATGCCTGCTGGACATTGGAGCGGGTTCAGGCACGTATACCATGGCCTTCTTGAACAGGAATCCGAACATGACCGCCGTGCTGTTCGATCTTGCGTCCGTAATCCCCATGGCCAAAGAAAGGATGGAGGCGGCGGGACTTGCGCAACGGGTGAAATTCGTCGCAGGAGATTTTCACGAAGACGAACTTCCCGGCGGCTGTGACCTGGCCCTGCTGTCCGCGATCATCCATCAGAACAGCCCTGAAGAAAACATTTCCCTCTATTCGAAGATCCTCAAGGCCCTGCAGCCCGGCGGAACTTTGCTCATTCGGGACCACATCATGGATGAATCGCGTACCTGTCCGCCTTTGGGTGCCATGTTCGCACTGAACATGCTGATCAATACTCCCGGGGGCGACACGTACACCTGGAGTGAAGTGGAAGAATCGCTGAAGCAGGCAGGATTTATCGATATTCAGCGAATGAGAAAGGGTGAACGGATGGACTGCCTGGCGGCCGCGGTCAAGCCTGCATAGACCGCCGCACGGCCGGATGTCTTACAGTTCATATGTTTTGTGCGGCGGGAACGTTCGGGAATCAGGCGACGATCCAGAGCGCCACTTCGCGCGAAATCTGAGTCAGCTTTGCGGCGACTCGGCCCATCTGGAATTCCGGAACTTCGGACACACCCCTTCGGCCGACCACTATGGTTCCATATCTTCCGTGTTTTGCCTCGTCAAGAAGAGCCAAAGCTCGGCTGCCGGCTCCCTTGATCACCTTTGCCGTGATCCTGTCCGGGTTTACTCCCGCCGCCACAAGGGATTTCCTTATTTTCGTGAATACCGGCTTGATGGCATTTTCGGCACTTTCCAGGATTTCCTGGGCATGATCTTCCGATATGAGTTGCTCGTATTCGATGGGAAGTCTCAGAATATTGGCGAGCGTGATGGAAGGATTGGATGCGGCGAGCATCTTTGCCGTAAAATCGGCGGCCTTGAGTCCGCCGGCGGAGTTGTCCAGCCCGATGAGAATCCGCCCCAATCTCGGTTTGCCTCCAACCAGGCAAAGCGGGATGTGAGTGAGGGTGAACAGGATCTTGCTCGCCACGCTTCCCAGCAGGGACTCATCAACGGCGCCGAGTCCCCTTCGTCCAAGTGCGACGGCATCGTATCCTTTCTGAGCCTCACTGAGGATATCTCTTGCGATGCCTTCTTTCCTTTTCACAACAGTGGTCTTGACGGCATCGTCGGGAACACCGGCATTGGCAAACACCAAGCATGCGCGGTCCATGAATTCCCTGATCTGGGATTCCTTTTGAGTCTCCCAGTTCTTCATGTGCTCCAGGGCAAGAGGACTCGTGGGGTCCTTCTCCCAATCCCAAAAGGTCTCGGGAACCCGGTCCATCACGTGAAACAATACCACTTCGGTTTGCCAGAGATTTACTGCCTTGCCGACATAGTTGACCACTTCGAACGCCTGGTCTGAACCATCCACAACCAGAAGGATGCGCTTTCGCCGATTCGCCATCTGCCATAACTCCTGCTCGACTTTCGAATAATACCCAAGACAACGAGAACCCGCCACCGATAAGACCGGCAGCGGGTTCGGACAAACCAGGCAAAACCGCCTCACCGACACACCACTCCCGAAAGGTGGATATTTTGCCTCAGACCCGGATTGAAAGTCCAGAAAAACTCACGATTTCTTGGGCTTTGGAAGGAATATCTCCTCCTTGTCCAGGACTTCGTGGATGATGTGAAGCTCATCGTAGTTCGGCGGGGCCGTCTCTCCTTTCACCCTCGATATGTCGAGATCGAACTGGCAGAGTCCCTTTATTTCCTCGGGTGTCTTGCCGGGATGATAGGTGTCCAGGTACATCCTGCCCGTGTCCTCGTCGAACCTGAAAACTCCCGCAGTGCTGATCACTGCCGAAGGGCCGCCCCGAAAGGCACTTCCGTACAATTCCCTTCTGTGAACGAACTCTCCCGAAGGCCACTTCTTCACGCGCCAGCCCGGGCTGGTAATGTAGCTTACATTCCTGGTGAAGCGGCGGGCCTCGTGGACCATGATAAAAACCGTTCGCCTGGCGAAGGAATTGATGTCGGGGTTTCCTCCGCTTCCCGTCAGGCGAAGGTTGGGATCCAGGTAGTTCCCGATGGCCGTCGTGTTGACATTGCCGTACTCGTCGACCTCGGCACCGCCAAGGAAGCCCAGATCCACATAGCCGCGCTGAGCGATGGAGAACGCCTCACAAAGACCGGAAGCCCTCGACGCGCCACCTTCACACCTGGGATCTCCTACGGATGTGGGTATCACGTTGGGTCGTCCATCGAATGTGCCTGCCTCGAATATGAGTTTGAGATTGGGTGCGTGTGTACGTTGGGCCAGCATAATGGCAATCATCGGCATACCTGTGCCCGCGAAAACGACCTCATTGTCGTTGACTTCTCGACTGGCAGCAACGGTCATCAGGTCCGCCAGGGTATATTCGCCGGGTTTTGCAAAATCGTGTCGTTCCATTATTTTTGTCCTCTCTTCACTCTGGTGCTGAAGTTCAGAGCCCTGCTGGCCTGGAGGTTGACCAGTCGATCAACTCCCAGTTTGTTGATGTAAGCCGTGTGATCCATGCCGAAAATCCACTCCCTGGCGAATTCGTCGAAGCCTTCCTGAGTGCGCGTCTGCATGTAAAAGTTGCGGATGAAGTCGCCGTCCACATCGTAATATCCGAACATCCCCGTGGGATGCGCGCCATAGGGGCATTCCACGATGTAGTCCACCTGGAAGCTGGGGATAGTGTTGAGTCGCGGTTCGGTGCGCAGGCATTCTTCCGGGACAATCTCCTCGGCCACCACGATGGTCGTGTCGGCGGCTCTGCACACTTCGGGATCGGTGAAAAACTGCCCGCCTATCCTGACGGTTCCTTCTTCACCCACCTGCTGGACGGAGAGAACAGCAACATCCACCTTGGCCGCGGGCAGAAGGATCTGAAGGCCATCGCCGTAGAATGGATCCTGCATGGTTTCGTATTTCTTCCTGGCAATCTTGGGGTTTTTCCCGTTTCTGAGCCCGGCGCGTCCGAGCATGTCGTACTCGGGATTATGGATGTCCGTACCGAGGGAGGTCTGAGTCGCGATGAAGGGCATTCCCGCCGATGCGGCAAGAAAACGGAACCCCATTTCCGCATGGCTGTAATCTTCGAAGATGATCTCCTTGTTCTTGACCTTCCGGGATAGATTGGCGCCGTACTTGCCATAGAGTTCGTGGCCGATCCAGCAGGATTCCCAGATCTTGACGCACCCGGCACCGATGAGAAATTCCGAATGCGGCCCGCTGTTGACCTCCACGAGATGCAGGTCCCGCCGCTTCTGACGGATAAGTTCGAAAATCAGGGCACAAGGCCGCCGCCAGATGGTGAATCCCGAAAAGGTGAGCATCGTGCCGTCCTTAATGATTTCGGCTGCTTCCGATAAAGTAATGCGTTTTGACTGACTGCTCATTCTCCTGTCCTCTCACAGTAATTCGCCTCGATTGAACCTACATGCTACCCACCGTCCGAAATGACACTGCTACCCTGATTCATGGCACCGAACATAGAGGAATCGCCGGACGCACTTCACTTTCAGGGGATTGTCCCGGCCAACCGACCGAAAGACGAGCCGCGGGGAAAAGGGAATTGAACCTGATGTTCGAACTCGATCATGGTCGTGAATTGATACTATTATAAGAAATCTTTGACAAGACAAAACTTATTTTGAAAATGGTGAAAGGCAGAGGGTGCCGGAAAGGAGACTCGACGCAGGCAGACCGAAGATCCGGACTTGCCTCGAATCGCCGGCAATGCGGGGCGGGAAGGGAGTAGACGGGACGAACCGCGGGAGAGGATAAAGGCCGTCGCTATACTGCGGACAGCCGGAGACCGTTCTGTTTTGTAATCGTCTGCAAAATCATATGATAATATGATTTAAAAATCGAAATGTAAGATCATATATACACACCTTTCACAATGAGGAATACTGGGCAGCCTGGGAAATTTATCGCTTGACATCAGGCTCGAGAACGAAGAATAATTACATGCGGGGAATCATAAAAACCATGAAAAGTAACTCGGATAGGCAAGAGATTTGATGCTTTTCGCATTCCGAGCGCTCCTTGTTGCAAGGCTCCATCGGCTGACTCGCTCACTGGACTATTCCTGCTCGATTCCTGCTCGACCGAAACCTGTTCGAACCCTGTAACTACCGCCTATCATTACCCCGGATTCCAACTGCTCCTGCCGGTTCCGGCACGCCGTGCTTCATTGAGTTCCCGTTCGATCCGCGGGGGAGTGTCTCCATGCGGGGGGCGAGGCGGGCATCCGGGCACATTGTGCTGCGCGGGCGCAGGCACGAGAAAGGAGAAACCATGAACACGTCATCCCGACGCTGTGATCAGTGTGGCCGGTCCGAGGATGACTTCTCGTTCTGCGAGGATCGCTGCATGCTGCAGAGTTGCTCCGAGTGCACGTTCCTTCTTCAATTATATGGCACAGGCTGTGGGAATGTTCACGTCTATTATCTCTGCCGTGACTGTTACGACAACCTTATCGAGAGGGGTTTTGTGGAACCCTAGCAAGGAGGTGAACTCTTCAACCTGGATTTCCCGGCATCGGTGTTTCTTCATTATCAACTAGACAGGAGGGTAAAATGGCAGTTAGCGATAAGAGGATGACGCTCAAAGAGGCAGTATCGAAATTCATCAACGATGGGGATACTGTTTACTACGGTGGCTTCCAGATCCATGTTCCCATGGCTCTAACCCACGAGATCATCAGACAGAAAAAGAAGAATCTGCACATTATTAATGCCTCCACCGACGTCGGTGGCCTGGACTTGCTGGTGGCCGCAGGATGCGTCAGTGAAATGCATCTGGCCTGGGCCATGAACTGGTATGTAAAAGCTCCATACGCCATCCGCCGCGCTTTCCAATCCGGTGAACTCCAAAGATTCGATCTTTCCAACTTCGGTGCCACCAGTGCATTGATTGCAGGCTTTCTTGGCATTCCTTTTATCCCTGTCCGGGGAAATATCGGCACCGACATGATCAAGCACAATCAACACGATGCAAAGGTTATCGATGATCCGTTCACCGGCGAAAAAATCACCGTGGTGCGGGCATGGCGCGCCGACGTGGCAATTATCCATGCTCAGAGGGTCGATACGCTGGGGAACGTGGTAACCTGGGGTACCCGCGGAGTGACCGACGAATTCGGTACCATGGGCACGAAGCGCGGCGTTATCGTGACCGCGGAAGAGGTCGTCGAACCTGAGATGGTCAGAAGCGACCCCGACCGGACCCTGGTGCCTTATTTCAAGACCCTGGCCGTTGTGCACTGCCCGTGGGGAGCGCATCCCTCGGCATGCCGGGGTTACTATGGCCTCGATATCCGTTTCTGCCAGTACCAGGGCAAGTACGAGAGAAACAAGGACCTGCTCCCCCACTTCATGAACGAATGGATCCACGGCTGCGAGGACCACGCCGCATATATCAACAAATACATCCAGAAATTCGGTCAGGAAGGCCTCGACCGGCTCAAGCCTGTACTCGGCTTCAAGCCGAAGATGGACATTGACTACGGCTATCACGACCCCGGAGTCTGGAAGGGTGTGCCGCAGTATACCGATGAACACATCAAGGCTTAGGGCTTATTCGATATACACGTTCAAAGGAGGTTATGATGTCTGCAAATTACAAGCTGACCGAACTTATGGTAGTCCGTTGTGCCAAGGAAATTACTGACGGGGAAGTGGTTTTTGCAGGGGTGGGTCTGCCGCTGGTCGTCGTGGGCTTTGCCATGGTCACTCATGCACCGAATATGATTCTCTTTACCGAAGGCGGTTCCATCCGCGCGACCGCACCTGCCGGGCTCGCCATTACGGTGGATGACCCCGCCCTCTTTGCCAACGGCGACGCCACATTCGGAATGCTCGCCACCATGGCCGCTCTTCAGCGCGGTGAAGTTGATGTCGCCTTCATCGGTGGCGCCCAGATCGACAAGTACGGCAATATCAATTCGACCGGTGTAGGCGACTGGACCAAGTCCGATTCCTTCACTTACTTTGCGGGAAGCGGCGGCGCCAATGACATGGCGACCTCGGGCAAGCGCGTTCTGGCCATTATGCCTCAAGATCCCAAGAAGTTCGTCGAAAAGGTGGACTATCTCACCACGCCTGGATATCTGGATGGACCGGGCAGCCGCGAGAAACTGGGCATGATCGGCGGCGGACCCTCATGTGTCGTCAGCACCATGGGCGTATACAGGTTCGACGAAAACAAGGAAATGATGCTCGTCGAGTATTTCCCCGGGCAGAGTGTCGAGAAGGTCAAGGCCAACTGTTCGTTCGATCTCAAGGTGGCCCCCGATGTGAAGGAAACCGTGCCGCCCACCGAAGACGAACTCGTCATTCTCAGAAACATCGATCCTACCGGTTTCTATCTCGGGTAATCAGGCAGAAGAACGAAACGAGGACGCCGGCTTCGCCGGCGTCCTCGTTCTATTCTGTGGAAGGCCCCCCGTCATTCTTTCACGCCCCTTTCATCTCGTACAATAAGGCTGCGACAGCGCGGATGCCGCGGTGAAAATCATCAAGATGGAAACGTTCGTTGGGCGAATGGGCTCCGTCATCCGGACTGCCCCATCCCAGCATAAGAATGCTTTCCGGTTCCAGCAGTTCCTGGAACAGGTTCACCACGGGAATGGAAATACCCTCCCGTACATGGACGGGAGTTCTCCCAAATCCGATCTCGATGGCCCGCGATGCGGCTTTCATAACGGCGTGGTCTCTTTGTATCAGCACGGGAGCCGCACCGTGAAGTTCGGTGATTTCCAGCTTGATTCCACGAGGTGTCATCGAATGCACGAAATCGGAGAACAGGCGATTGATCTTCTCGGGCTTCTGGTTCGGCACCAGGCGCATGCTTACCTTTGCGCCGGCCCTGGCCGGGATGATGGTTTTGGCTCCCTCCCCGGAGAAACCACCCCAAATGCCGTTCACATCGAGGGTCGGTCGGGCCGTTTTGCGCTCGAAGGGCGAATAGCCGGGTTCCCCGGTGAGTTCGTCGACGCCCAGGTACTCCTTGAGCGCATCTTCATCGAGTTTCAAAGCATCCATCATCTCTCTTTCCTGCTGATCGAGGTCCACGACGTCGTCGTAAAAGCCGGGAATGGCGACCCGGCCGTCGAGGGTTTTCAGACCGGCCAGGATTTCGGCCAGGACCTGGACGGGATTGGCGACGAGGCCGCCGAAGGAACCGGAGTGCAGGTCGAAACGAGGTCCCTGCAAGTCAACCTGGAGGTAGCACAGGCCGCGCAGAGCGTATGTGATGGCCGGAATTCCCTGGCCGAATTGGGAACTGTCGGATATGGCTATCGCGTCGCACTGCAGTTCGTCTCGATGTTCCACCAGAAACCTGCCAAGACTCGGACTTCCAATCTCTTCTTCTCCCTCCACCAGCAGTTTCACATTGATGGGCAGGCTGCCCGCGACGGCAAGCACGGCTTCCATGGCTTTCAGATAGGTAAACAACTGGCCTTTGTCGTCACTGGCCCCCCGTGCATAAACACAGCCGTCTCGTATGGAAGGCGAGAAGGGAGGAGATATCCACTCCTCAAGAGGTTCCGGAGGCTGGACATCATAATGACCGTAAATAAGCAGAGTAGGTGCATCGGGATGGACGCGTGAGTGAGCCAAAACGACAGGGTGCCGTTCGGTGCGGCAGATCTTGGCCTGAAAACCGATGCGCTTCAAATGGTGAAGCACCCAGTCCGCGGCTCTCCTCACATCGGCGGCATGATGCGAATAGGTGCTGACGCTTGGAATCCGCAGAAACCCCAGGAGTTCTTCCACGTAACGAGTACGATTTTCATCGATTTTGTCCAGTATTTCTCGAGGAATCATGAGAGCTCTCCTTGTTCGATGCGAGATTTGAACGGCTGTTCCAGTTCGGTGAACCGATTTCGAAATGTCCCTCGGGCAGCGGCAAGTCCGCTTCGGGGGCAGTTCGAGTTCTGGTTTATCCGGTAGACGAGTACCTTCGTTGCATTTCACTCATCCGGTGTCTTCCATGCAAATGACGTTGTGATGCCGCATGACCTTGCTGCGGAAATAGCGTTGTGGCGGGTGTCTTCCGTCTTTGTGCGACAACTGGCCGGGTGCGCCTGCCGGAAGAACCTGGATTCTTTCAGCTGAACCGGCTGTCTGTTTGCTGCCCGGGGCAGTGCGGGTGCCAGGTCATTCGCTCCCGTGCTGTCCGGAGAGGCTGCGCCTGACTTCCAGCTGAGTGTACTTCGTTCTTGAGTCAAATCCATGACATTTCGGGCTCATTCAGATGGCTTTTCCGTGGGAGCGGATAGCTTTCCGGTATGACCCGCCTCCGTACCCTGACGGACGGCCTTGTTGATGGCAATGGGGAAACGCAGGGGGTAAGTGGTTTGCAAGGGGAGGGAACGAATCGTCATCCTTCCGTTTCCCTGGTATGATAATATGAGTGCGCACGGCCGGAATGAACAGGACCAACCGGCGGGAGTCTTTCTTTCTTCCATGGACAGACAATGGGGCAGCCCGGATATGGCTATTCATTTCAAAACCTTCCCTGGATGCGAGGCTATCAGCAAGCAATTGTGGAATGAATTGGCCTCAAATGCAAGCCCCATGATGGAATGGGAGTATTTCCATGCGCTTGAGACATCCGGTGCGGTCTCTCCCGAGAGGGGCTACAGGGCATGCCATCTGGTCGCCTTCGCGGGCGAGGAACCGTTTGCGATCATTCCTCTTTACGAAAGGGACCGGGCATGGGTGGAATTCGGCGACGGCGGGCTGATCGAATTCTTGAGTGAACTTACGGGAATTCCCTACCGGGCGGGACTGGTGGGAGCGATTCCCTTCACCCCGGTGCCCGGATATCGTGTTCTCTGCAGACCGGGATTCGACAATCCGGAAACGACACGGCTGCTGCTCAACCATATCGACACACTGTGTACGGATCGAGGACTGTGGAGCTGCCGCCTCTATTTCGTGTCTCCTCATTTTTCGGATCTGCATTCACTTCTGCTCGAACACGGATACGTGGCCTTGAGAACGACCTATCGATTGTGGCACAATCACGATTACAGGACTTTCGACGACTATCTTCTCTCATTCAAGTCCAGCCGCAGAACAAAGATCAAACGGGAGATCAGGGCGATCCGCGACCGGGGAATCCGGCTGGAGATGGTCCGGGGCGAGGACGCGCCTGCCTACTACTACAAAGAAATATGCGAACTCTACGAACGTACGTGGACGAAGCACATGGGTGTGGGGATGCGCCCGTTCCTCAACCGGCTTTTTTTCGAGGAACTGCAGTCATCCTTTCGACATAGAAGCAGCTTTGCGGTGGCGTCGATGGCGGACCGCAGGCTTGCCATGGCTCTTTTCTATGAAAAAGCAGACGTGTTGTACGGAAGGTACTGGGGGTGCTACGAGGAAGTTCCATTCCTTCATTTTGCAGCGTGTTATTATCACCCCATTGATTACGCGATCCGCAAGGGAATAAGGACCATGGATCCGGGATTTGGAGGAGAGCACAAGCCCATAAGAGGCTATGAAATGGAACCTGTGTATCATTACATCAAGTTTCACGGCGAGCAGGAGAGCCGTATTGCCAGGTCGATCCTGCAGCGGCTGAGGGATTATTCTCATTACCGGACCTGACCGGTTTGTCGTGATCGCCCTTGAAATAGGCGACGGAACATGAAGATCATAAGAAACAGAACTCTAAGGCGTTCAAAATCTTCGGTCGACAGGCGAAGCGGGTCGGGCGGTATTCAGCGCCGGCTTCTCCTGCTTGTGCTCGCCGTCCTCCTGCCGATCCTGTTTCTACAGTCGAGTATATACTATGAACGTTTTCAGATGATGCGCGAGAGCGAATTCCAGTCCAACCTGGAGATTTCCAGGGCCATGGCCGGGGTATTCGAGGAACTTATCCATGATATCGTGCGCCAGGAGAATACACTCGGCTTTTTTTTCAAGAACCCCGAAATCCTTTCCAGGGAACAGAAGAAGAGGATCCTCGAAACGGTTCGGGACGAATACTCCGCAATACAGGATCTGCACTGGGTAGGTCCCGATGGCCTGGTCACCTTCTCCACACGCGACCATACGGTCGGTCTCAACTTCGGGGACAGGAAACACCTGCGCGAAATCACGGCCGGCAAGGAATGGACTCTCAGCGAACTCATCATATCGCGGGCAACCGGCCTGCCGGTTTTTGCCGTGAGCCGAGGCATACGGGATGACAGCGGCAGACTGGTCGGCGTAGTTGTTGCCGGAATAAACCCGGAGAAGCTGGAACGGCTCATGGCGGTGAAGAGGGAAGGGGGCGGAGAAATTCTGCTCATTGACAGAGAGGGCAGGACGGTAACGCGCTATCCGCACGTTCAATGGACATGGGAAAAGCGAGAATGGTTCAGGGATTCCGGATACCTGCAGGATGTGGCAGCAGGGAGGGAAGTGGAGGCGGTCATGAACGGGCCCGATGGGAGAAGGCGCGTTTTTGCGCTGACTCCTGTCGGTTCTACCGGCTGGGCTGCGGGAGCCAGCCGTCCCGAGGAGGAGGTCATGGCTCCGGTGGTGTCCAGCCTGGTCCGTCGAAGCCTGTTCGTGACAGGCTTCTGGGTCCTGTCCATCCTGCTGGCTGTGTTCGTTTCCAGAACCATATCCACGCCCGTTCGAAAACTGCAGCAGTTTGCCATCCGGCTGGGGCAGGGGAGGTACGGGGAAGAGGCTGAGGTCAGGGGGCCCAGTGAGGTGCAGGATCTTGTGCACACCTTCAACGTGGTGTCCAGGGAAATCCGTGCACGGGAGGCGGCGCTGAACAGGGCGCTGGAAGAGCTCGAATCTCGCGTCCGGGAAAGGACTGAAGAGCTCGAATCAGCCAACGAAAGCCTTAGACGGGAGATAGAAGAAAGACGCCGCACCGAGCGGTCACTCCTGGAAAAGAACGAGCTGCTCGAAAGCATCTTCTCGAATATCCATTTCCTTGTGGCCTACATGGACACGGACTTTAATTTCATCCGCGTTAACCACGCCTACGCGTGTGCCGATGGGAATCCGCCTGAATATTACGTCGGCAGGAACCATTTTCATCTGTATCCCAACGAAGAAAACGAAATCATTTTCAGAAACGTGATGTCGACGGGGATTCCTTATTCGGTATATGAGAAACCTTTCCAATATGCTGCAAATCCAGAAAGGGGAATCACCTATTGGGACTGGAGCGTCCACCCGGTGAAAGGGGAGGACGGCATATGCACCGGCGTCGTACTGACCCTGGTGAACGTGACGGACCGCCGGCTTGCACAGGACAAGCTGAAGCGCTACGCCGAACGGCTGGAACAAAGCAACAAGGAATTACAGGAATTTGCCTTTGTCGCCTCCCATGACCTGCAGGAACCTCTGCGCAAGATACAGGCTTTCAGCAGCCGGATCACCGCCCGGTACACCGACGGCCTTGACTCTGACGCACAGGACTACCTCGAACGTATTCAAAAGGCTGCCGGCCGCATGCAATCCCTTATCAGGGCTCTCCTCAGCTACTCGAGAGTCACCTCCTCGGACATCCGTTTCGATACCCTGGATCTGAATCGGGTGGTCGCCGAGGTCTTGAACGACCTTGAACTGGTGATTGAACGCAGCCGGGCGGTTATCGAGGTCGGGACTCTGCCGGCCATCGAGGGGAACGATCATCTCCTGAGCAGGCTCTTTCAGAACCTGGTCGAAAACGCCCTGAAATTCTCCGGCGGTCGAGATCCGGTCGTGAGGATCAGGGCGCAACTGCTAGATGGATCCTGCACGATCCTGGTGGAAGACAACGGAATCGGATTCGACGAAAAATACCTCGATCGAATCTTCTCCCCTTTTCAACGGCTTCACAACCGAATCACCTATGATGGAACAGGCATGGGACTGGCCATCTGCCGCAAGATCGTGGAGCGTCACGGTGGAAGCATCACGGCGAAAAGCACCTCCGGGGAGGGCTCCGTATTCATAATCACTCTGCCGGAAAAGCAGCGGATACACGAAGAGCGAGGAAAACCGGAACCGCTTTGAGTAACCGCGCTGATAACGACTTCCTCCATGCGCAAAGAAGTCCTTTACGAATCAGGGTAATTGTGCGATGGATTCCCGAGTCGGCGGATCAGGGGGGGAGACATTTGCCCCACGGCTCCGGGAATGGGGATGAACCATGTTTATTCGGGCAAAGCAGATGGGTCTACAGGATTCCGAACGGTGAACGGTCCGAGGTGAGACGATGAAATACCTACTTGCGGCTTTCGTGTTGAGTTTTCTCATTATGGTTCACGAACTGGGTCATTTTATTGCGGGCAGACTGGCGGGCATCCCTGTTGACCGCTTTTCCGTCGGATTCGGCCCCAGGCTGTGGGGATTTGTGTGGAGGGGTACCGAGATACGGTTGTCGGCCATTCCGCTGGGCGGGTACGTTCTGCCCCGACTGCAGGATGAAATGGAATACTTCAGGCTCGGCCTCGGGAAACGCCTGTTCTTTGCCATGGGCGGCCCCGCCGCCAACATCCTGATCGCCGGCATGCTTTTTGCGGCAATGAACGCTGCCAAAGGAGACATCACCGTGTACAGCGTGACCGTCGCTCCCCTGCTGCAGCTTTTCGACATGACCGGCCAAATCCTCGCCTCTCTCCTTTCCGTCTTCTCGGGTGATGGCCGGATCTCCTCCGTTCTCGGCATCGTGGCGACAGGCGGCCGGTTCATCGAGAACGGTTTCATCCAGGCGTGCACCTTCACCGCCCTCATGAGCCTCAATCTCGCCGTCTTCAACCTGCTCCCCCTGCCACCCCTCGACGGCGCGAAGATGGTCATGGACCTCCTCTCCAGTCTCCAGCCGAGATTGGCCCGAGCCTATATCCCCGCCTGCGTGTGCGGCTGGATCCTGTTCGTTGGAATCTTTCTCTACGCGACCTTCCTCGACCTGCAGCGACTTGGATCCGGCATGGCATGATACTTGCCGATTATTGCTGAAAAACCGGATTCTTCTCGTGGTCCATGGGGCCTCAGACTGTAGATGCCGTCTGGCGAAATTACAGCCATAGGGGACTGAGCCTTGATAGTCGGGAGGCTGCCCGTGTTTCGTGGTTCCTGTTGCCCTCCAGGAAGAGCTTTCCCTTTGCCGGCTTGTGATGCTTCTTCCGCATTCGTGCGCAGCCAAAAAACAAGAGGCCCCTCATCGGGGCCTGTCTTTTTAACCTGGCGGAAGCGCATGGGAATCGAACCCACCCAGGAACGCCTTCACGCCCCTGCACCGGATTTGAAGTCCGGGAGCCCCACCAGTGAGCTTGGCGCTTCCGTGGCACAATGTAAACAATGAAAAGTCTTTTTACAAGCCTCTTTTGAGACAGTCAAGTTCGAGATCGAATCCTCGTCCCGTGAAGATCTGCAGCCCGCTGGCTTCTCGAAGCCAACGCCTGGACGCGGTCGGCAACCGCCTGTCAGAGTCTTACCAGGTCGTAGGACATGCTTCCGAGGCCGATCGCCTGCGCGTAGGCCAACTGATGCCGCCAGTCGATGTTGGGGTAAACGGCCCGGATTTTGTCCGATTGTGCGTCGGCACACCCTTTGACACAGGATGAGTCGAGGGGCGGCTGGGCATTGACGAGATCGATGGATGCCTGGTCGACGGCAACCGGGTCCCGGGACGCCACGATGCCGATATCGGCCACTATGGGAGCATCGGCAAAGGGATAGCAGTCGCAGGCCGGCGAGATCTGAGTGAGGAAGTTCACGAAAAGGCAACGTTTTTCTTTGCCCTTGACAGCCCCCGCCGTGTATTCGACCATCCTTTCCATAAAACGGGGAAGGTCTTTTTCCCAGTCTATGGCCAGGGCACCCTGCGGGCACGCATGAATGCAGCCGGCACATCCCACGCACAAGACCTGGTCGATGTATGCGATTTTGGCGGCGTCTTCCCGGGGCCGGGGAACGTCGGGGGGACGATCCTCGAGCCGGATGGCTCCATGAGCACACTGATCACGGCAGATCCCGCATCCGATGCACTTGTTCTGCATGACGGCAGGGGCCACTTCCGAATGCTGCGCCATCTTGCCCCTGCGGGAGGCGGCTCCCATGCCCACGTTCTTGATGGCTCCACCGAATCCCGCAGCCTCATGGAGCTTGAAGTGAGCCAGGGAGACGAGGGAGTCCGCTCTCACCACAGCCGAAGCAATGTAGGCTTCCCGGCAGAGCTTGAGGTCGATGGGAACTGCGACTTCATCGCGGCCGTCCAGGCCGTCGGCGATGATGAGCGGTGCTTGAAGGGTTGAATATGCAAAACCGTTCAAAATCGCTGTGGTCAGGTGGTCCACGGCGTTTCCCCGCGTGCCCACGTAAAGCGTACTGGCATCCGTCAGAAAAGGCTTGCCTCCGGCTCTCGCAATGACATCGATCACGGGCCGTACAAGCACGGGACGAATGAACGCGGTATTGCCCCTCTCGCCGAAGTGGATCTTGATCGCCGTCAATCCGCGCTTCTTGACGACCTTCTGAATTCCAGCTGCTTCCACGAGGTTTGAGATCTTGTCGAGCAGGCTCTGGTCGTTCGTCGCTCGAAGATCCGTAAAGAACACCGGGCTTGACATGATTTACCTCCTGCTGAAAGATTTTTCTGTCAGCGGTTTGTGCCACGACGGACAAGCCTGAAAGCCGGGCGTTGCACCGCGGCCGTTGTGCAAGATTTTTCCCGGACCCTCGTACGCCGGAGTCAGGCCAGGAGCACGGCCAGGATCCCTGTGAGAAAGATGCCGTCAAAGGTGCCGGCGCCTCCTATGGAAGCCACGGGAGCCCTTAGATTCTTCAGCTTATCCAGGTGCAGGATGTCCGCACCGATCAATGTCCCGAGGGTTCCGGCGACATAGGCGGTGGGAGCGGCCCAGTCGTAATTCAGGACCATGGCCGCAAGCGCGGCGACGATCGGCGGGACGAACATCGGGGTTGCAATGCCGACGCCGGCGATGGGACGGGCAAGATGATAAACTGCAAAGGCTACCACGGCCAGTGCGAGAAGCATCCGGACCGGGTTTTCGGCCTGACTGAGAAGATAGAGGGATAAACATGCCGGAATGATCGCACCTCCCACGTTCACTGCCAGAACGGTCTCCCTCTTGTGGTGGGATCGAGGAGGCCGAAAGCGCATACCGAAGAAAGACACCATTTCGATTTCGGTGGGTTCGGCGTCCAGTTGGATTCTGCGGATGGGAATGTTGATCATGCTCCCCAGAATGCAGAGAAAGAAGAGGGAAAACAGGTATTCGGGGGAAATTCCCAGCCTGAGGAACGCCCAGGTGAAGAGACCGAATTGCACCAGGGCGAACGCCAGAAGGAGAATGAAGACAAACACGAAAAGAAAGAAAACCAGAAACGGAGGGAAAAACATTCTCTGTCCTTTCAGACCTGGTAGACGGAAGGGCAGGGCTTCGGTCCGGACAGACTCTACCGGACTTGCCCTGTATGAAAAACACGATCTGCGCAGCCGGGGTTCAAAGATCACCGAAGATTCCCTTGACCGCTGACGCCAGATCGGGAAAGTCTCGCACTTCGTTACCCCCCGGACCATCCCGCCGCCGGGCGCAGCCCCCCTGCTGTCGTGCCACGAGAATCCCCCGGCAGCCGGCCGATTCCGCGGCCTGCAGGTCGGAGGCTCTGTCCCCGATGAACCACGTGGCTTCCATGCGGATCGAAAACAATGCACCTGCGGCAAGAATCATCCCCGGAGCAGGCTTGCGGCACGTACACCCTTCATCGGGCCGGTGAGGGCAATAGAACGCGGCGAGAATATCCCCGCCTGCCTGGTGAATCGCTTGAACCATCCGCAGGTGAATATCCCAGAAGTCGGGCCAGGAGATGATTCCACGGTTCAACCCCGACTGGTTGCTGATCAATATGACGTTTATGCCGTGCTGCTTCAACCGGCGCAAAGCCTCCGGAGCATCCGGGCAGAATCTGTACTCGCTCCAGTTCTTGACGAAATCCTCCCGATCCGCGTTGATGACTCCGTCCCTGTCCACAAACAGGAACTTGTCGCTTTGGGGTCGTGGAGACTGGATCCAGGTAAGCAATAGTCGATTCCTCGAAAAGTTGTTCGCACAAAACCCTTTCCAGGCAAACTATCCGGGCTGTCTGCTCGGCCGGAGAGGAATGCACCGCAGGCCGCGGTGCTCCAACCCTGCATTTCGCTCCCCTTCTCAGTGGATGAGATGCATATCAGCCATCAGACTATCACCCGGACAGAGTTCTGACAATATCCCCGGCAATATTCTTGGCTCTTGACATCCGGGTGGGATCGCGAAAAAATCAATACTATGCATCAGGCAGGACATAAACTTTTTCCCTTGTGCAGGATATCAAGAAGTGGCCGAACAGGAAACGCATCTCGACGGACTCCAGCAGGTCCTGGAATACCGGTTCAGGAAGCCGGGCCTGCTTCAGCAGGCCCTGATTCATCGATCCTTTCTCCATGAGAATCCCCAGGTCAACGAAGCAGACAACGAAACTCTCGAGTTTCTCGGCGACGCCGTTCTCGGGCTTGCCATCAGCCATCTGCTCCTTAGACAATACCCGGAATGCAATGAGGGCGATCTCTCGCGCCTCAGGTCAGCGATTGTCAATGAACGCGAACTGGCAAGGATCGCCCAGGATCTCGGTTTCGGCGACTACCTCATGCTGGGCAAGGGTGAAGAACTGACCGGAGGCAGGCAGAAGACCTCGCTGCTTGCCGATACTCTTGAAGCGGTGCTGGCGGCGATCTACCTCGACGGAGGCCTCGATGCGGCCATCGATGTCATCAAGCGTCTTTTCCACGCATACCTGGATATCGAGCAGGAACAGCACCCGTTGAGGACCCTCGACAAGGACTACAAGACCCAGTTGCAGGAGTTGACCCAGGCCAGGTTCAAACTCACACCCGTCTATTCCCTCGATGCGGAGGAAGGGCCGGACCACGACAAGACTTTTCATATGAGTGTCGCGCTTGAAAATCGAGTCCTGGCTACGGGTTCCGGGAAGAGCAAGAAAGAAGCGCAACAGGAGGCGGCCTGCAAGGCACTTGACGTGATCGGAAGGCAGCCTGACCCGGATGACTGACACATGACTGCCAGGACTCGGATCTATCCCGTCTTCCTTCCCCATGCCGGATGCCCCTTTCAATGCGTGTACTGCAACCAGCACAGGGTGGTGTCGCCGAACCCGGCGGGTTCTTCTCAAAAGGAATTGCTGGGCAGAGGGATCGAAGACATGCGGGCACTCACCCGGCAGTCACGGTTGAGTGGGATTCCGGGCGAACTCGCGTTTTACGGCGGCACTTTCACCTCGCTGCCCGAGCAGAGCCTGCGCAGAATTCTCTGTTTTGCTCTACCGCTGATCCGTGAAGGGATCTTTTCGGGAATCCGATTTTCCACTCGACCGGATTCCATGACATCTTCCACCTGCAGGATTCTTGACGAGTATCCGGTCCAGACTGTCGAACTGGGCGTTCAAAGCATGTCCCGCGAGGTTCTGGAAAAGAGCCTGCGCGGGTACGGTGTGGATGCGGTTTTGGAGTCGGCGTCGACGGTGAAAAGACATGGATGGCGCCTGGGCATCCAGATGATGGCCGGGCTTCCCGGCGACAGTCGGGGGACCTTTCTGGATTCCATTGCCCGGGTCGTCCGGCTGAAACCCGACTTTGTGCGCATCTACCCGACCCTTGTCCTTTCCGGAACGGCACTCGCACAATGGTACCGCGGAGGCACCTACCGGCCGCTCGAAATCGAGGAAGCCCTGGACTGGTGCGCCGCGGCTCATCAGATGCTCACCGCCGCCTCCATACCCGTCGCGCGCATGGGCCTTCACGGAGACCCGGAACTGGAAAAACCGGGCGGAATTCTTGCCGGTCCCTACCACCCGGCATTCGGATACCTGGTGAAGTGCCGCCTTTGGCGCAATCGTGTGGATGAGCTTCTTCGGGCATTGCATCCGCTGGACGGCCTTGCCGATCTTACAATCCGGGTGCCCGCGAGATTTATCAGCGAGGCCGCTGGACCCGGCCGGTCCAATATTGCCTGGTGGCAGCAGAAATGGGGAATCGAAAAAATCAGGCTGCTCCAGGATGCGACACTCGAGCCACTGCGGTTCGAACCATGCCTCGAACCGTCTCCACAATTCCAGCCTGCCGCGTGCAGGAACTCGATGCATGAACGATCGTGAATGACCTGCAACGAAAATTCGAAGGGAGGCCTGCTGAAGCTTATGTCATCTCTTGCTGCACCCGGTTTCAAATCCGGCTATGTTGCCCTTATCGGAGCCCCCAACGTTGGGAAGTCCACCCTGCTCAACAGGTTGTTGAACCAGAAGATCTCGATTACCGCCGAGAAGCCTCAGAGCACCAGGAACCGCATCCCGGGAATTCTCAACGGCCCCGGATTTCAAATCATTTTCGTGGATACCCCCGGTATTCACAGGGCGCGCGACGAATTCAACCGGGTACTCGTAGATACGGCGCTCTCCACCCTGGGAGAAGCGGACGTCATCTGTCTTCTTATTGAAGCAACGGATCCCGACCGGGATATCAACGGATACATCCTGGACAACCTGAGAAATGTCGATACACCGGTCATTCTTGCGATCAACAAGGTGGACCGCCTGCGAAGCAAAAGCGACCTGCTTCCCGTTATGGAACGCTATGCCCGGATTCGAGATTTTCACTCCATCGTGCCCGTCTCGGCCTTGACCGGAGACGGAGTGGGAAGGCTTCTCGATGAAATCACCGGGCTTCTGTCCGAAGGCCCCCGGTATTATCCGGAGGATTATGTGACGGATCAGCCTGAGAGGTTCCTGGTGGCTGAAATCATTCGTGAAAAGGTGTTCCATCTGGCTCACCAGGAAATCCCTTACGCCGTGGCCGTAACGATCGAGAAATTTACCGAGATTCCAGAGAGTATGCGAATCGACATCGAGGCCACCATCCACGTGGAACGCGATTCGCAAAAGGGCATCCTGATAGGCAGAAAAGGACAGATGCTGAAGGAAATCGGCACACAGGCGCGGCGGGACATCGAAAGCCTGCTCGGCTGCCGGATCTTTCTCGGCCTTTTCGTTCGAGTCTGGAAGAACTGGAGAAAGGATCCGAGGGCTTTGGCCGAGTTCGGTTACCGAACACCGGGGGGGAATCGCTAGCTGCGGCAAGATAACACACCGCGAAGCTGATGGGGCTTGCCGCGATCGACTTCATCGTTTCTCTCCATGCAGGGCAGTCCCGCTGCGGGGCAATTTATCGAGTGTCTGAACGATTCCCGAATGCGGGCATTCGAATGATGATTGAAGGTCATGGATCATCCTCGAGACAACGAATCACCGCCAGCACAGAGACTGCCGTCCCATACCGGGTGGACGGAAAAAGTGGAAGGGTCGATGAGGGCAAATACCCGATGCGCATGGATTTCCTGGCTGCCAACCTGATCCTGTACTGCAGGCGATGGGACGCAATGGTACGATTCTACCGGGACCGGTTGCTGCTGCCTGTCATTTTCTCAACAGACTGGTTCGTGGAATTCCGACTAACCGATGAATCGAGATTGAGCATCGCCGACGAAGCGCGTGCGTCTGTGAAAAGCAAAGGGAACGGCGGCGTCACCCTGGCGCTGCAGGTCGCGGATATTGAAGCTGCCCGGGAACATGCGGAAACGATGGGACTTGAGCCGACGGCAATCAGGAAGCACCCGTGGGATGCCAGGTTGTTTTATGTTTTTGATCCCGAGGGGCACCGCATAGAGATATGGCAGTTCGTGGCCGGTGATGTGGCACTCGAACCAGCCCCGGATTAAGCCTGTAACATAGGCTTTCCTCCAGGTTCTCCTGAATGGAGAAAGTGCTGGTTCTTCATGAAAACGCGTATCCGGACCGTTACGGACAGTTGTCGCACAAAAGTGGAATCCACCCGCAGTAAGGTCATTGCCTCCACATCGTCATTCTCGCAACAACGTCATTCCCTCCACATCGTCCTTCCCGCGAAGGCGGGAATCCAGTCCAAACGCAGATCTCGCGGTGTATTCCACCTTTGTGCGACAACTGTCCGGGTACGCGTCTACCGGAGGAACCATTAAACCGGAAGAACAGTGAAGATTGACTCGATCCACAAGACCGGTTGACTCGCAAATACACGCCGCAGGTGCAAGACCCTTGCGACTCCCGCATTCGCGAAGGGCACAAAATGTCTCGCCCCTTTGGCAAAGGGCCAGAGGGGATTTGCCCCATCGACACCAGATTTTCCCGCGAAAGTCACCTGCTGTTCACCCATCCTTCACCGTTTTCATTTAGCCTGGAACTCGGGATGGGTCGGCAATCTCCGGCAGTCTGTGGAACTTGCGTAGAGTTGATCATACAGAACAGAAAGGAAATGTATTGATGAAGGAAATGGGCTCTTGCGTCCGGAAATCATCGAACCTTAAACTCGTGCAGCCCTCAACTCTCGACGCGGTCATCGATCGTCTCGGGATACGCGTGGGGACATCAGATCGCTTTGTGGAAACCCTTCCTTTTTCGGAAAACGACACCACGGCGGGTTCGGAAAACGAACTTCAAACCGTGGTGTTGGGATCCAGGTGGAACGTGGATTTGCCTTTAACGATCGAAGCATCCAATTACTTCTCCAATGTTGTCAGACGAATCAGCAGAGGTGAAACGTCGCCGAAAGCTGCGGTGGATCTCGATCGGTTTCTGAACGAGAATCCCCGGAATGTCTGGGAGAACAGTTGGGTCCGGTTGCCGCTGCATGTGCTCGGGCCGCGCACGCGGGATGTACTGAGCGTCGATCTTCTTGCCGACAGAAGCAGCCCCGACGGAGGTCTTCGTGCCGACACGGAACGCTTTTTCTTTGTTCAGAAAGGAGATCCATGGATTCGCATTCCGGTAAGCTACCTTCTCAAGCTGAGCCTGGCCGATGCCGTCTACTCGGAAGACAGCCTTCCCGCCTCCATCGTACGGACCGGCGAAAGACTTTTCGACCATTTCCTGAGTGATAATACGTCACCCGAGACTTTCTCCTTTCACGTCATCGTTCCACGACCGGACCTGCGATTGGGCAGATCGATCGCGCGGGAGGCGTCCAAGCGTTTCCTGCTCACTCAGGTCCTTGCCATGTATGCAAACGAACGTTTCCTGCTTCGTCAATCGGGGCAGCGTGTGATCATCTATTTTGCCCCTCACCCGCCTGTTCGTCAGAAGGAATTGAACGACTGCATATCGGATGCGTTCTACAGGGAACTGTTCATGAGTCCCTGTCTATCGGGTTGGGACAGGGGTGAGGCAAAGCACGATTACATGTGTCTCTGTCACCAGGTTCTCGGCCGCAGCCAACTGAACGCCGTGGCAAAGCTTCGAGAGGCCGGAATCATCACTCGCAACCTCGTGACTCTGCCGAACATATCGAACACGAGCCTGGCCAATAATGGCACTCACCTGAGCCTCGGCAGTCTGAAGCTGACCCGCCTGCTGTCCGACGAACACTCCCCGTTGAATGCGACGGATGAAAAGCTGGCAGGCGACCTCGTCATCAAAATCGTCGAACATTTTCTGCCTCTTTTTGTGGGTACGTACAGTGCGGCTCCATACCGCATCGATTTTTCCGATTTCCATCCCGAGAAGCTTCTCGGGTTCCTGCCTCATGAACTCGACTATACCCACCTCAGAATGGTCTGGCGACGATGGAAAGGGAAAAGCCGGTCGAAAATCCTCGGGCGGCCGCTCACCCCGTTCGGTCCGAAATGGATGGATCGATCTATGACCGCCCTGTTTCGTCTCCAGGGAGACTTCGTGCCGGATTTTCGGCTCCTGGACTATTTCGTATCCCTGATGAGTACGGAGCGCAGTCCGGCTCTCGATGGGAAACCGGGAAACGGTGAAAGGCTGAAAAAGGACCTGGCAGATTTGGGGATCTTCGACTCAAGGATGGCGCTCTATCTGCTCTACAGGCTCAGAGAATGTGAAGTCATGGGGTACAGCGGGTTCGAGGGGCGTATGTACAGCCTGTTCGAAAGCATGCAATGGGATTTCGGAAGCGCGGGAGAGGTTCAAAACCTCCTGAACGCACTTGCATTCAAGTACATCGCCAGGGGCAGAGTAACGCACTCGCACATTCCCGACAGTCCGTTCTCTGAAAGCGAAAGAAGGCAGATTTTTTTCGGGACCGCCATAGGTCTGCCCACCTTTTTTGTGCGTGCGGATTCCCGGAATGCTTTTCTGCTGGGAATCGTCAGGCGGTGCCGGCGCGTGAGGTTGAGCAGGAGGTACCCGGGTTATCTTAGAGTGTACAATATCGAGTACAGAAGGGCTCTTGTGCAGACGCTTTTCGAAGATGCGGAGGATCTCATTGAAATGTTCGATATGAAAGATAGCCTGGAGGAACTGCTGTCGAGAATCGAATACCCGGCTACCCGTTCAGTGGCGGGCAGGCTGACTTCAGCCATCCTGGAGGAAACGGGAGCAAAGAGTGCGTTCGATCTGAACGGGAAGGAATTTAACATGGCCGCGGAGAATCATTACAGGAGTGCCTTGAGAGAAAAGAACATCGAAGAGGCCGTCCACTTTCTGGTCGATGATCTTCGGGCCTTGAAGGATGGAGAATTCAACGAAGAGCTTCGCGCAATGGCCCTGGACCAGTTCAATCTCACCGAATTCCTGATGAATGTGAACAGCAGCCTGGCCGACGAATGTCTGCACGCGGCCGACTTGAGAAGGCTGATCCATTTGCTGCTCCTGACCATCCACAGGGACATGGAGGAATCCGAGGCTGCGATCCAGGCACGAACAAAGGCATCGTCTCATGAAACACCAGTACATCGAGCGGTACACGAATAGGGTATGGACCGAAAAACTTTTCGCAGACCCCTGGGTCAGGCTTATCTACTCGAAGGCTGAGGAAAACCCCGGCTTGCTGCTCAGGATGCTGACCAGCGGATGGTTTTCCAGGGCACTTGCCAGCCTTCTCTACGATTCAAGACTCGGCTCACCGTTCAACAGAAACCGGCACTTTTTCGACTCCACGCACGTCGACTTAACAGAGTGCGCCGATGAACCGGGAAGGTGGAAGACTGCGCGGGAGGTGTTCGAGCGAAAGATCCGTTACTGGGAATGCAGACCCATGTGTCGGGAGCCTTCGGCCGTCGTGTCCCCCGCGGATGCACGCATCCTTGTCGGTTCTTTGCTCTGTCGTTCATCCATCTTCATCAAAGGCAAGTTCTTCGAACTCGATGAACTCCTGGGGAGGAAAAAGAAATTCGTCCATGCATTCCGTGACGGCGATTTCGCCGTTCTAAGGTTGACCCCGGAAAAGTACCATTACAACCATACCCCGGTCGCAGGAGAAGTGGTCGATATCTATGAAGTGCAGGGGATGTACCACTCGTGCAATCCTGGAGCGATCGTGGGAATGGCGGCTTCGTTGTCCAAGAACAGAAGAGTGGTCACGATCATCGATACGGATGTGTATCGAGGCAGCCGAGTCGGCCTGGTGGCCATGATAGAAATTGTGGCACTCATGATAGGTGATGTAGTGCAGTGTTACAGTACCCGAAGGTATGATTCTCCTGCTCCTGTCGGCAAGGGGATGTTCCTGGAGAAGGGAGTGCCCAAGAGCCGGTACCGGCCTGGAAGCAGTACGGATGTCCTTTTGTTTGAAAGGGAGCGAATCGACTTTGCGCGGGACATCCTGTTCAACATGCATCGGCCGGGAATCGAGAGCCGTTATTCCGAGGGGTTCGGCAGGCCGCTTGTCGAGACGGATATTCGAGTACGTTCCCTGATCGCGTCCGGGAAGAACGCGTCTGCCGCAAATGTGAGTTGCCTTGATGAAGGAGAAAAGGAAAGATGGAAAATGTCCTGTTCATCCTGTTTCTGGCTGTCATGATCAGCCTCCTGTTCCAATGGGCTTTCAGAAACCTGCCCAATGAACAATGGCAGATTCTGGCCGCTGTCCCTGTTTCCAGAATGGGCCCTGAGCGGTGGAAGAGCATCAATTTGACCTACTATGGCGTATTCAGCGCAAACGCGACCGTGGCTGCAACGGCCCTGTTCTTCTTTCTTTGCGGAGCCGCAAAGGTGCCCTTCGCCGGCTCCGCCGGCGTTGCAGCGATTCTGCTTCTGTTTTGCATGCCCGCGTCGAGGTTCATAGCAAGGCTCGTCGAAGGAAGGCCTTATACATTCACGGCAGGAGGAAGCTTCTTTGTCGGCACGCTGCTCAGTCCCTGGGTCACAGCACTGGTCAACCGTGTGGGGGAAAGCCTGGGCAGCGCATCGATCCCGGCAGAGCCCTGCCTGGCAGCCCTGGCGATCGCCTGTTCGATGGGAGAGGGATTGGGGCGCCTCGCGTGCATCAGCTTCGGGTGCTGTTATGGAAAGCCGCTATCCCAGGTTTCTCCCCGGGTTCGAAGATTTTTCGAGTCCCACTGCTTCGTTTTCGTGGGGAGAACGAAAAAGATCGCCTATGAAAGTGGACTGGAAGGAGAAAAGGTGGTGCCCATTCAGGCAGTGACTGCCGTGCTTCTTGTTCTGACAGCTCTTTCGAGTGCCTTCCTGTTCCTGCGCACTTCTTATCTGGCGGCTTTCATCGTGTCCAGCGTGGCAGCGCAGGGATGGAGGTTCGTGTCGGAGACATTGAGAGCGGACTACAGGGGTGAGGGAAAGGTATCCGCTTACCAGATCATGGGAATGATCGGCATCATCTATTCGCTTGCAGTGGCGTTGTGGTCTCAAGACCTGCATGGGCCACCCGCAAGCGTTGGTGACGGCCTGAAGTCTCTGTGGAATCCGGCCCTGATCCTGATCCTGTTCACTCTCTGGGTTACAGTTTTCATTTACACAGGAAGGAGCAGGGTTACAGGCTCGAACGTAGTCTTCCACGTCTTTCATGCCCGTATCCATGCCGCCCCCACGAAGGCCCCGCGGCCGTTCCCAGAACATCACCGACAGAAGGAGGCTGTATCGGTCGAGTCCGGTAAAGAGGCGCCTCGTTGCATGAACTGAGGCCGAACGCAAAAGCCATCCGAACTCGGATCCCGCCCGCCTCAGGCCACCTGGCTCGTTAACGTTTCCTCGGCCCTATTGCACGTTATGCAGACTGCCGCAGCGGGATGAGCCTCAAGGCGCTCCATCGCGATATCATCTCCACACTCCACACAGATTCCGAACTCGCCTGCCTCCAGCCGATCCAGAGCCCGTTGAATTTCGAGAACCCGTTTCATGTTGCGGTCCCTCACCTGAATCGCATACTCATGTTCGAATCGTGACCACGTGATGTCGGCCTCGTCCATGGGTTACCGGTACTCTCCAGTCCTTTTCAGAGCCACGAAAGGCTCCTTCAAGGCAGGAAGAATCTCCGACAGGCCTCTGTTGAGGATCTTCCGGAAGTACTCCAATGTTTCCTTGTTGCATATGACTTACAATCGGATGAAGTCATATTTCTATTGACACATTTCAAAGACACGCATATGGATCTGCCTAGACATTGCCCGGGAGTGAATAATCAGAGTGCGTAACCGCTTATTACGAGTGTGCCGCATTGAAGGTTTCACCCGGCGCAGCAAAAGACAAAGAGAACGTGGATGCCTTTGTTCGAGAGATCATAAGGATCCAAGCCTGCAGTCATCGAATTCATGTTGTTTGTGGCCAAAAGCTGTCAGACACTCTCTGCAGATCACCGGCATAAGGTGTTCAACTCCTGCGGCCTCCCGGCGTTTCGCAGGCAGGCATACTTCGGGCGCCGACGCAGGACCAGAGCATCACGGGATGTGAGTGTGCTCCGGGAAGAGGTTTACTTTGTCATCTCAGGAACATGTATGCATATTGATATCAAAACACTTTTATTTGTAATAGGAATAACACACATTATTCAGCTGCTGGTATTATCATATCAATACTTGATAAATAAACATTATCGAGGGATGGGATGGTGGCTGATGTGGAGCACCGCAGAGGCCATAGGATTTGCATTCATGATTCTGCGAGAAATTGCTTCAAATAAAACAATGACTATAATCATACACAATTTCATGTTTATATTTGGAGTGATATGTTTATATATAGGTATTATGAGATTTTTCGAAAAAAAAGAGAATAGATGGCTTATTGTTATAGTATATGGGACTTTTGCTTTAATTTTTTTGTACTTTATGTTAATACATGATCACATTAAGATAAGAGGTATAGTTATAGGACTCACACTAACGGCTGTCGGATTCATGTCCGCTCATGCTCTTCTTTTTTACAGGCCGATGTCCGTATCCGTCTCTGCAAATTTCGCCGCTGCATCTTTTATTGCCCACGGCTGTTTTTTTGCTTTCCGTTCCGCGTTGCTGCTCAAGAACGATGTAAATGCTTCCCCTCTTGTTGCAACACCATTAAATGTTGCCACATACATGGACGCGATGGTCTGCGGTATCCTCTGGACCTTTGCCCTGATCGTTATGATCAACCAGCGCTTGATCGCGGAAATGAAGGAAGCGAAGGAGGAGATGGAGCTGGTTTTCAATACGAGTCCTGATGCAGCTGTCATTTCGCGTGCAAGGGATGGCCTGATCCTGTATGCCAATGAAGGCTTCTATTCCCTGTCCGGCTTTGCGCCCGATGAAGTGATCGGAAGATCATCTTTGGATGTCAACATCTGGCCCAGGCCCGAAGACCGTCAAGAGATGGTCGGCGCACTCATGAGGCAGGGATCCATCGAGAACTTTGAGGTCCGGTTCAAGAGAAAGGACGGAAGCCTGGTCGAGGGCCTGGTGTCCGCCAATACCATCCATTTACAGGGTGTACCGCACATCATCAGCGTGACTCGTGACATCACATCCCGAAAGCTATGGGAAGAAATGCTGTTGAACAGCGAGCAAAAACTCAAGGCTGTTGTGCATGGCTCCCCGATTCCCCAGTTCGTCATCGATCGGGAACACAAAATCGTATTCTGGAACAAGGCACTGGAAGAACTGACGGGGATTCAGGTGTCGGAGGCGATCGGCACCAGTCGGCATTTCAGCGCCTTCCACGATGCGGACAGGCCCAGCATGGCCGATCTGCTGGTGGAAGGAGATATTGAAGGTCTTGCCGGTTTGTACCAGGGAGAGATCAGCAAATCGAAGCTTGTGCCCGGGGCATACGAGGCCACGGCTTATTTCTCGGCGATGGGCGAAAAGGGGAAGTGGCTTTATCTCACTGCAGTATCCATTCAGGACGTAAACGGACAGGTCATCGGCGCCCTCGAAACCCTTGAAGACATCACTGAACGCAAGCGACTGGAGGAGCAGCTCCATACCCTGTCCCTGACAGACGAACTCACAGGCCTTTACAACCGCCGGGGATTCCTGAGCTTTGCCGAGCAGCAGCTGAAGGTGGCAAGAAGGATGGAAAAGAGCATGATCCTCTTCTTTACCGACCTGGATAATCTGAAACGGATCAACGATACGCTGGGCCACCAGAAAGGAGACAATGTGCTTCTCGAGGTGGCATACATCCTCGGGAAGGTATTCAGGGAATCGGATGTCATCGGGCGAGTGGGTGGAGACGAGTTCGCCATCCTTGCCATGGATACCAAGGAGGAAGCGGGGGGCTCTCTCATCGGTCGCCTTCACGACGCTCTTGCGGCTTCCAACTGGAGCACCGACAAATTTCAGCTTTCCCTGAGTATCGGTACGGCACATTTTCACCCTGACCGTCCTTCTTCCCTCGATGACCTTATGATCCAGGCGGATACGGCGATGTACGAGGAAAAAAGGAAGAAGAACAACGGAGGGCTACTCGACCACTGATGTACTTATGCCGATGCTCAGGGACGCCGGGCATCGAGGCAGGAAGGATCACGGAGCGCCGTGCGCACCTTCTTCGCGATGCGGACCCGGGAAAAAGGGCTCGACATATGGCACTGCCCGCATCGATCACGCGTCGGGGAACAACCGTGCGGCCTTTTCCCTCAGCTTGTACTTCTGCACCTTGCCGCTGGCCGTGAGTGGATACGAGTCCACAAAAGCCACGTACTTCGGGACCTTGTACCGGGATATCCTGCCGCGGCAGAAATCCATGACGTCTTCGGGCGCGTAATCGTAGCCTTCCTTGAGGATCACGAAGGCACAGACCTCCTCTCCGTACTTCTTGCTTGCGACCCCGACGACCTGCACATCGAGGACACCTTCCATCTTGTAAAGGAATTCTTCGATTTCTCGAGGGTAGATATTCTCCCCGCCCCGAATGATCATGTCCTTGCAGCGGCCGGTGATGGACAGGTATCCGTCGGCATCGAGAATTCCCAGGTCCCCCGAACGAAGCCACCCGTCGGAGTCGATGGCTTCGGCGGAGGCTTCCGGCATGTTGTAGTAGCCTTTCATGACGTTGTAGCCGCGGCAGCAGACTTCTCCCTGGACTCCCGGAGGCAGAGGCTTCCGACTTTCCGGGTCCATGATCTTCACGTCGATTTCCGGCATGGCCCGGCCCACGGTTTCGACCCGCCGCCGCACATCGTCGTCGGTGCGCGTCTGCGTGAGCACGGGAGAGGCTTCAGTCAGCCCGTAGCATATGGTGATTTCCCGCATGTTCATCCTCTCCATCACCTCTTCCATCACCCGGACAGGGCAGGGGGATCCGGCCATGATGCCCGTTCTCAGAGAACTGAAGTCGAACTTGTGGAAAAGTTTGTGCTCCAGGATCGTGATAAACATGGTGGGAACTCCGTACAGCGCGGTGCACTTCTCCTGCTCGACGGCGGCCATGACCTGTACGGGATCGAAGCTTTCCAGGATGACGAGTGTGCTTCCGTGGTTTACGGCCGCGAGGACCCCCAGCACGCAGCCGAAGCAGTGGAAAAGGGGCACCGGCAGGCAGACGCGATCGCGGGGTCCGAGCCGCTGGTTCTTGCCGATCCAGTATCCGTTGTTTCCGATATTGTAATGGGTGAGCATGACTCCTTTCGGAAACCCGGTAGTGCCGGAGGTATACTGCATGTTGACCACGTCGTGGACATCGACGAGGGCCTGTCGCGCCAGGTATTCCTCTGCGGATACAAGGCCGCTCATGGTGAGCAGTTCCGGAATGGTATACATGCCCCGGTGCTTTTCGTGGCCGAGGAAAAAGACCCGCTTCAGGTGAGGAAACCTCGAACTTCTCAGAAAACCGCGCTCTTGAGTCTTCAGTTCGGGAACCAGTTCGTAAATGGTCTGGACGTAGTCCGTGTCTTTGAACCCGTCCATGATGAAGATGTTTTCTGTTTCGGACTGGCCGAGGAGGTAAGCCAGTTCGCTGATCTTGTAGTAGGTGTTGACGGTGAGCAGGATGGCTCCAATGCGGGCGGTGGCAAACTGGAGCGCCACCCAGTAAGGAACGTTCGTGGCCCACACAGCAACCTTTTCACCCTTGCGGATCCCGAGAGCCATGAGGCCCTTTCCCAGGCGATCCACCAGGTCGGAAAATTCACGCCAGGTCAGGCGAAAATCCCTGTCCACATAGATTACGGCTTCGTTGTCCGGATTATTACGAACGCTTTCGTCCAGGATCTGCCCCAGGGTGAGCGATCGCAGAGAAGATTGTTCCATGTTGACCTCGCTTCCGAATCATTCCGGGATATACAGGACGGCATAGATTTCGGCCTTCGACTCACCTTTGCAGCTTACATAGTGAGGGACAACGGAATTGTAGTAGATGCTGTCGCCGGGCCCGAGATCGTAGGTTTCCTGCCCGTAAATGACTTCCACTTCACCGGAGAGAACCACGATGAATTCTTCACCTTCGTGGGAAGACAGCCTCTTGTCTATGGCTGATTCGGGCAGGATTTCGATATAGAACGGCTCCATGTGACGGTCCGACTTGCCTCGCCCGAGGGAATGGAACCTGAGTGCCACGGGTTTTCCCTTCCCCTTCAACATGCTCAGTTCCTCCTTGCGTTCCGCCAAACGGACGATCAGCGGGTCGCGGCTGACCTGGTCGTCCATAAACGTACCCAGCCGCACTCCAAGAGCCCTGGCAATCTTGAGAAGCGGGCCGAGTGAAGGATACACGTTTTCCTCTTCCACCGCCTTGATGAATTCCGCATCCAGCCCGGTTCTCTCCGCGAGGTCGCCGGCGCTCATACCGCATCGTTCTCTGTAATTAAGTATTCTGGTTCCGATCTTCTCCGGGTTCAAAGCAGATCCTCCTGAAAAATTGAGTTGAATTTCCACGGAAAAACAAATTTTCCTTATAGCGCTTATGCCTTTTCGACGAAAGCAGAAAATCGGCAGTGTGCTCTGCAGAGTTTGGTCCATCCGGTAAACGAGTATCCGCGGGTGCTTTTCACCCATCCGGTGGTTTCCACTCATCCAATGGTTTCCAGGCACCCGGAGGTACTCGTTTGCTGGATGAACCATTTTTTACGGGCCATGGTTGTAATCCTCCTGGTTTGGGATGGAAGTTTGCCCGAAGAGTCCAAAATGTCTGGCTCTGCAAGGTGTCGTCAGCGGTGTCGTTGGTAAAGGTGGATCACCAGAATTCATTGTGTTAGGATGGCCGTGGGTGCTCAAATGCGCACTTTTTCCCAATATCGCGGGAGGATCCACGCTGCCTATGCTGTGGAGGAGATCGAAGCACGGGGTTTTCAATATTGCGCACAGGGGAGCGCGCTCTCTTGCTCCCGAAAACACACTCTCAGCTGCACGCAAGGCTCTGGAATGCGGAGCCGATATGTGGGAAATCGATGTCTGCCTCACCAGGGACTGCGAACTCGTTGTCGTTCATGACGACTCCCTCGAACGCACCTCCAACGCGAAAGACATCCGTCCCGAACGCAATCGCTGGCGGGTGCATGAATTCAGCCTGGAGGAAATACGCCGACTGGATTTCGGTTCGTGGTTCATCGACACCGATCCCTTCGGGCAGATTGCGGCTGGATGGGTGTCTCGGGAGGAAGCTGCGAGGTACGCCGGCGAGCCTGCTCCGACACTCGAGGATGCACTCCTTTTTACCCGGCGTCATGACTGGCTGATCAACGTGGAGATTAAGGACCAAGCCTCGACTCCAGGGGATGCCGTCATCGTGGATAAGGTCGTGTCGACCATCGAGAACCTCGATATGGAGCAGAGAGTGATTGTCTCCTCGTTTCGGCACGACTACCTGGAAAAGCTCAGAACTCTGAACCCGCACATCGCCGTGGGGGCACTGGTCCTGCAACTGCCTGCGGACATTGTCGGACTGCTGAGGCGCCTGGGTGCCGAGGCCTGTCACATCCACCACAGTGCTGTCGATTCCGCATCCATATTCCACCTCCATGCACGGGGTTTCAGAGTGCTCGTATGGACGGTGAACGACGAGGGTATGATGAGATCGCTCATCGATGCCGGCGCAGATGGACTGTTCACCGATTTTCCCCAGAATCTCACTCGAATCCTGGAATTCGCATGACCATCACCATACTTGCGGCTCTGCCCCAGGAATATGCTCATTTCAAACGGTTGACCGGCAGGTGGCGCAACGTTCAGGCAGGGCCTTTCAAGATGTCTTCCATCTCGCGATCGGGCATAGAGATCATGCTGATCGAGACGGGGATGGGGAAAAGACCGGCGATGGAGGCTCTTTCTGCAGCCCTCGGTTCCTGCACCCCCGATCTGATCATCTCCGCGGGTTTTGCCGGGAGCCTCTGCGGGGCCGCACAGGTTGGCGGTGTTTTCCTTGCCGACCGCTTTGAGCTGCATTCGTACGACACGGAAGCGGAGTGTGCCGAGTCCTTTCTGCAGGACATTCCTGAGAAGATGCGGGGATTCTGTGCAAGATACGGAGTCGGCACGATTCGTATCGTGACCGCAATCCGCCCCGAACCGAAGTTCGCGGCGTCGAACAGATGGTCCGACAGGCCGTCGCTGCTCGACATGGAAAGTTTCTACGCCGCCCGTTCCGCCTATCCAAGCAAGACTCCGCTGCTCTGCTTCCGGGCGGTAAGCGACGGCCTGGAACACGAAATCGATTTCGATCTCGGTGCCATCACGGATTCGCGGGGGAGAGTAAAGATCGCGGCGGTGGCTGCCGCCGTTCTTGCCAGGCCGCGGCTGATCAAGTCCTTCGGCATGGCATGGAGGCGGTCGAGTCGGGCCGGCAGAAGACTTGGTGAGGTGCTTTTCGCTCTACTGAACCTTCCCGCTGCGGATCTTTTCGAACTCGTTTCCGGCTGCGTCGTCCGGAAGGAGGAAATGGAATGACAGCTCGGAGGCGAATGTCGGAAAGTCCGAAAGGTGTGCTTCCACGTGCCGGCGGCTTACATCGGCGAGCTTGTGGAGAGTGAAAAAAACGCAGAGAAGCGTCGGATAGAAAAGGACTATACATCCCACCACGCCGAGCAGTTGCTCCCCTATATGGAAGGTCACGACAAGGTTGAAGGCAAGAACGGACACGTAGAGCAGGGGCCCGATGAACCGTGTCCAGGGGGTTTTTTGCAGGAAGGTATCGGAGTCCTGTTCGAGGCGAAGCGATCTGTCGAGGAGTTGCAGGGTACCGACGAGCACGAATCCCACCAGGAGCCATCCTGCGAAATTGCTCATGGGAATGCCGAAGTAGATCCCGGGTTCCCGGTATCCGTAGATCTGTCCCAGGAACCAGCGGTATCCCTGGAGGGCCACGGGGTCGGTGATGATGTCGAGGAGCACGAACAGGAAGGATCCCAGGACCAGGGTCTGCCATGACCTGCGAATGCGACGCGTTTCAAGCACGTAGATCCTGCCCCTCGACGCCAGGACGGGGCTCAGGAGAAAGACGGCCATGGAATAGCTGCAGTAGGACAGGAAAACATAGGAAAGCGAATCCATGAACGGTACGCCGAAAACCCAGAGTTCCCTGTCCATCGTATCGTGGATGTAAAAATAGTCTCCATAGGGGAAACCCCAGTGTATGGACGAAAATTCCGATATCCACGCCAGGAGGTATCCCGCCGGGATGTAGACGAGGGTTCTTTTCCATCCCATGTGGGATGCCCCGGCGACCAGGTAGACAGACAGAAAAACGAATACATAGGGACGCAGCAGCAGCGTTCCCCAGATCAGCCACGGTATGTCAGACATGGATGTTCCACTTGATCATCTTCAGGAGGTCTCTGCCGTTCATCTGCCGCACGACGGTGGGTTCGTACCCGCAATGGACCATGCACTGAGCGCACCTCGGATCTTGACCTGACACGTAATGCTCCCAGTCTGTTCTTTCCATGAGCTCCTCGAACGACGGATAGTGGGTATCGGTAATCAGATAGCAGGGCGACTTCCAGCCCTGGGGATTTCGCGTGGGATTGCCCCAGGGAGTACACTGAAGGCGCCGCCTGCCGCACAGAAAGTCCAGGTAAAGCGGATTGCTGATGAGAGGGAATCGTTTTTCCCAGTTGCGAATCCTCTGGAACTTGTCCATGATTTCACGTCGAGTGAGAAAGACGTCTCCGGAAACGTCTTCATAGCTGAAACCGGGAGCCACGAGGATTCCGTCGACATGGGAGTCGGTCAGCTGCCGAAAGAGCCTTTCGAGATCGCCGACATCCGTTTCACGATAGACGGTGGTGTTCGTGCTGACGCGAAATCCACCGGCCTTTGCCGCCCGCACTCCCGCCAGTGCCTTGCCAAAGCCTCCCTGCCGCCCGATGATCGCATCGTGGACAGGTTCCGTGCCGTCGAAATGCACGTTCCACGTAAAGTGGGAATGAGGGCTGAAAAGCGGTAAGGCTTCCTCGAGCAGGATCCCGTTCGTACAGAAGTAGATGTGCTTTCTCCTGGCGAGCACTGCGTCGACCAGCTCTGGTATGCGGGAGTAAAGCAGCGGTTCACCTCCCGTGATGGTCACCACGGGACTTTCGGCTTCATCCACAGCACGGAGGCATTCTTCGAGAGTCATCTCCTGGTGAAGGGTGCCGTGATATTCCCTGATGCGTCCACAGCCGGAGCAGGTCAGGTTGCATTTATGGGTGGGTTCGAGCATAAGCACGAGAGGGAAACGTTCCCGCCCCCTGATTTTCTGTTTGACCAGGTACGCGGTCATGGCAGTATAGAGACTTAAGGGGAAACGCATGGCATCTATCATCCCTTGATTGTAAGGTCATTTCCGAAGGCATCTCGACAGAATCGACAGCCAAAGGTGCGCTCCTCATGCATAGCCATTGTCCCTGAACCAGGCTACGGCATCCCGAAGAGCTGTTTCGACGGGTGTTTGAGGAAATCCAAGTTCACTGACCGCCCTGGTCGAGTCAAAAAACATGCGTCTGCGCGCCATCTTGACTCCTTCTAAAGGAATGAGCGGTTCCTTGCCGGTGACTTTCGAAAGCCCTTCGCACAGGCGGGCAAGGTGATAGATAGGCCTGTACGGCAGGCGGATCCTGGGAGCAGGCACGTCTGAAATGCTTTCCAGCAGGGCGAAGATCTGGGCAAGAGTAAGGTTTTCGTTGCCCAGAATGTACTTCCCGCCGGTCCGCCCTTTTTCGAGTGCCAGCAGATGTCCTTCGGCGACATCCCTGACATCGACCAGGTTGAGGCCCGTATCCAGGTAGGCGGGCATGCGCCTGTTCAAGAAATCGACGATGATCTTTCCTGTCGGAGTAGGCTTGTGGTCGCCGGGACCTACCGGGGTGCTGGGATGCACCGTTACAACCTGCAATCCCCTGGAGAGAAACCCCTCCGCTTTGCGTTCCGCCAGGTATTTCGACCGCTTGTAATGCCCCACCATATCATGGATGCCGACCGGGGTATCCTCGTTTGCAGGCCTGCCGTCGGCATTCAAACCCAGGGCACCCACACTGCTCGTGTACACGACACGCTCGACAGCATTTGCGAGAGCGGCATCGAGTACATGGAAGGTACCCGTCACGTTGGTTTCATAAATTTCGGAAGGATTTCGAGCCCATAGACGGTAATCGGCAGCAACGTGAAACACCACGTCGCACCCTGCCATGGCTCGACGGATCCCGTCCCCGTCCCGCAGGTCTCCCGTGGCCCATTCGATTCCATCGGGCAGGTCGGGATGCGTGGAACCGGGCCGACGAAGTCCTTTGACTCTCCATCCTCTTTTCAGCAGTACCACCGCGACATGACAGCCTATGAACCCGGTCGCTCCGGTGAGAAAAGCAGTGCCCATCTCCGGTTCTCCATCCAGACGATCAACGACATCCAGCCAGCGTGCACTTCCATATATCAGAACGGGAGATGTTTTAAAACCCTCGACACGCAGGGAAAGAAAGGAATCGCATCAACTTCACTGCAACAGGCCTTTCAGGAATTCCCCCGCGGCCTTTCGAGCTTCCTCCCGGCTTGCCTGCTCGATTCTATTTGTCTTCGTTTCCGAGCGCCTTCCCGCCCCGACCTTTTTCATTGACAGCCGAAATGGTGTGGAGTAAGCAAAATCATGTCCGGGACCTATGGAATCACCTTGATTTTATTTGGGATAACATACTCTTGCAAACCATGGGAGACAGCGATGAAAGCAAGACACCTGTTGGGTTTCATTTTGTTATCTTTTGTGCTGCTGCCTGCAGGCGCGGCATCGGCTCCGGAAGCGATCAAGATTGGAGCCTATCTTCCCATGACCGGCGCGGTTGCGGCGTATGGTGAAATGGAGTGGACCGGGATTCAGATTGCCAGGGAGATGGAGCCCGAGGTGTTGGGGAGGAAGATCGACATTGTCCTGGTGGACACGAAGAGCGACAAGATCGAGGCGGCCAACGCAGTAACGCTCTTGATCGAAAAGGAGAAGGCTGCCGTCATACTGGGGGAAGCGATCAGCGGCAATACCATGGCGGGGAATCCCATATCGGAGGCTGCGAAGATCCCGTCGGTGAGTCCGAGTGCAACGAACCCCCTGGTCAACCAGGGCAAGCAGTTCGCCTTTCGTGCCTGTTTCATCGACCCGTTCCAGGGAGAGATAGCCGCTCGCTTTGCCAGGAATGAACTCAAAGCTCAAACGGCCGCCGTCATCATTGACATCGCACAGGACTACTGCGTAGGTCTCGGGAACTTCTTCGTGAAAGAGTTCGTGAAACTCGGAGGGAAGGTGGTCTCCACGACCTACATCCAGACGGGGGACCAGGACTTTTCCGCTCAACTTTCCGCCGTCCAGGCTGCAAAACCCGACGTCATCTATGCTCCGAACTACTACACTGAAGACGCCCTGATGGCGAAGCAGGCCAGGGATCTCGGCATAAGGGTCCCCATTCTGACGGGGGATGGCGCCCAGGCGGATACTTTGCTCCAGGTTGGCGGATCGGCGGTGGAGGAGATGTATTTCACGGGGCATTTCCATAAGGAGGCTGCGGGCAGCCAACGGGCAAAAGAATACATCAGGCGATTCGAGGAGAAATACAAGAAGGACGCGGACGCATTCGGAGCACTGGGAGCCGACGCATACTTTCTGCTGGTGGACGCTATAAGGCGGGCCGGGTCCACGGATGGTGTCGCGGTAAGAGACGCACTTGCGGCCACCAGGAATTTCGAGGGAGTTTCCGGATTGATCAGCATGGGCGAAAACGGAAATCCCATCAAGAGCATGGTCATCAACAAGGTGCAGAACGGAAAATTTGAGTATGTGACCACGGTCAATCCGTAGCGGCAAAGGGCTGAAACCGTGCGGAAGCGGCAGAGGCCCCCGGCGGTCGAACGACGATCCACCCGCTGCTGAAAGGGCGGATTGGATGAAGTGACCGGGCAGGGGAACGTATTGTTCCTCTGCCTTTTTTGTCGTTTTCCAGTTTTGGGTTGTCAACGCTCTCTTCCGCGGATACGTTTCAGGAATCAGAAACAGGTATCGGAATTCTTCATGGTGTTCCCGCCGACCCTTGCCTGGACCGAAGAGGGTATCGAGTGACGTCGACCATTTTTCTCCAGCAGTTGATCAACGGAGTATCCCTGGGCAGCCTCTACGCGCTTGTGGCCATCGGGTACACCATGGTCTACGGCATCCTGCGCCTGATCAATTTCGCTCACGGCGATCTGCTCATGGTGGCCGCTTATGCGGCCATATACGGCATAGCCGTGTTTGCTCTTCCATGGTATGTCAGCTTTCCGCTGGCCGTGCTCTTTACCGGACTGACGGGCATCCTGCTCGATCGGGCGGCTTACAAACCATTGCGTTCCGCACCTCGCATTTCTCTGCTCATCTCCGCAATCGGTGCTTCCTTTCTGCTGGAAAACCTCGCGCTGGTGCTGATCGGCGGTGTTCCCAAAGCGTTTCCAAGGCCTGAACCGTTCGACAGGGTGGTCGACCTGTTCGGCCTTCGTATCCAGGTGCTCACGATCTATACACCTATCGTTACCCTGGTGCTTCTGCTGGCACTTCTTTACATCGTACACCGGACGAAAGTGGGCAAGGCCATGCGAGCCGCATCCAGGGATTTCGAAACGACCCGGCTTATGGGTATCAACGTGGACCGCATCATCTCCGTCACGTTTTTGCTCGGTTCCGTCCTTGCCGCTGCGGGCGGTATCATGTGGGCGATGAAGTACCCGCAGGTCAACCCGTTCATGGGGGTTTTCCCCGGCCTGAAAGCCTTCATTGCCGCCGTGCTCGGAGGGATCGGGAATATTATGGGGGCCGTGATTGGAGGCTTCCTGCTCGGACTGGGAGAGATTCTCATTGTTGCCGCGGTCCCGGAACTGGCCCAGTTCCGCGATGCCTTTGCCTTTGTACTGCTTGTTCTGGTGTTGCTGTTCCGCCCGACGGGGATCATGGGGGAACCTTTCACGGACAAGACTTAGGGCTGCCCCCTTGAAGGAGGAGCATGGACAGAGACAGACTGAAGATTTTTCTCAACGGAGTGACCGTTGTCGCAGTGTTTCTCGTACTCTTCGCTTTCAGCCGCTACGGGACTGACTACCAGGTGCGCATCCTGAACAACATGGCCATTTTCATCACTCTGGCGGTGAGTTACAATCTCGTCAACGGTTACTGCGGTATTCTTCACCTGGGCCCCAATGCATTCGTGGCCATCGGCGCCTACACTTCGGCGCTCCTCACCATGACTCCCGCCGAAAAACAGATGAATTTCATTATCCAGCCCATCGTGTGGCCGCTGAACGTAATCGAAGTCCCCTTTGTTCTCTCCCTGCTTGCCGCCGGACTGACAGCGACCCTTTTCGCGTTCCTCATCAGCTTTCCGGTGTTTCGGGTGCGAGGGGATTATCTTGCCATTGTCACACTGGGTTTTGGAGAAGTCGTACGAGTGCTGTGCAATGCGCTGCAGAACGTTACCAACGGCCCTCTCGGCCTCAAGGGACTTTCCCCCTGCACCAACCTGTGGTGGACCTGGGGGGTTGCAGTCCTATCGATTGCGGTCATTTCCAGGCTGATACACAGCAGTTACGGCAGGGCCCTGAAGGCCATACGCGAGGACGAAACGGCGGCGAGAGCCATGGGCGTCGACCCTTTCCAACACCTGCTCCTTGCGTTTCTGATCAGCGCATTCTTTTCGGGTGTTGCGGGAGGGCTTCTCGCTCATCTCATCACCACGATTTCCCCCACCCTTTTCACCTTTCTCCTCACATTCAACCTGCTGATCATGATTGTTGTCGGAGGACTGGGCAGTACGACGGGGGCTGTCATCGGGGCAATGCTCTTCGCCTGGGGCGGCGAGGCTCTTCGAATCGTCGAAAAGCCCATGGACCTGGGCTTTGTGATCATCCCCGGAATCCCCGGCATGAGAATGGTCATCTTCAGCCTGCTTCTCATGCTGGTCATTCTCTTCGCTCGACGGGGAATCATGGGAAGAAGCGAGTTGAACTGGGAAGTCATTCTGACTCGACTCGATCGGCTGCGAAGACCATAAAGGAAAAGGTTCGATTGGACGATTTTTTCAAACTGGATGGAATCACGGTGCAGTTCGGCGGCCTCGTGGCCGTCCACAGGTTCTCGCTCCACCTGGAGGAGGGCGAACGGGTTGGACTCATCGGGCCGAACGGCGCCGGGAAGACAACCGTTTTCAACATCGTATCCGGGTTTCTCACCCCCGGCTCCGGGAAGGTATACTGGAAAGGCAATGACATCACCGGGCGGCCTGTTCACGAAATCACCCGGCTGGGCATCGCGCGCACCTTTCAGAACATACGGCTTTTCCCGGATATGACCGTCCTCGAAAACGTCATGGTTTCCTTCCATCACAAGCTGCGGTCACATTTCTGGCAGGCTGTGTTCGGCCTGCCTTCGTACCGGCGTGAGGAGTCCCTGCTCAAATCCGAGGCAATGACATACCTCGAGGAACTCGGACTTTCACACCTGAGTGCCGAACGGGCGGGGTCGCTCCCCTACGGACAGCAGCGCAGGCTCGAGATTGCGCGGGCGCTGGCCATCCGTCCCGGGCTTCTCCTGCTGGACGAACCCGTGGCGGGAATGAATCCAAGCGAGACACTGGAAACTGCTCAGCTTATTCTCGATCTGCAGCGTAAATATCCACTTACCGTTTTCCTCATCGAACATGACATGAAGTTCGTCATGCAATTGTGCGAGCGGATCAAGGTCCTCGATTACGGGCACACCATCGCCGAAGGCACCCCGGCTGAAATTCAGCAGGACCCCCTGGTTCTCAAGGCATACCTCGGAGGCGCCTGCGTATGCTGAAGGTAACCGATGTTCATGTCCACTATGGCGGAATCCACGCTCTCAAAGGGGTCGGTCTCTCTGTGGAGGAAGGACAGATCGTTACACTGATCGGAGCCAACGGTGCGGGGAAGAGCACCGCGCTGAGGGCGATTGTCGGGCTTGTAAGAACCACTTCGGGTTCCATCCGATTCTGCAACGAGGAGTTGACCGGACTCCCCACACACCGGATTATCATGCGCGGAATCGGAATCAGTCCCGAGGGGCGAAGAGTCTTCCCGAATCTCACTGTGCTGGAAAACCTCGAGCTTGGAGCCTACAATCGGAAAGCGGGGGAGTTCGCCGAGCAGCTCGAGTGGGTGTATGCGCTGTTCCCGCGGATGTTCGAACGGAGCAGGCAGCTTGCGGGAACATTGAGCGGCGGCGAACAGCAGATGCTTGCACTGGGAAGGGCGCTGATGGGCAGGCCCAGGCTCCTCCTGCTCGATGAACCCTCCCTCGGTCTGGCTCCCCTCATGGTCGACGAAGTCTTCCAGGCCATCTGCTCGATCAATCGCCAGGGGGCAACCGTTCTACTGGTGGAGCAGAATGCCATGGCTGCACTGAATGTCGCTCACCACGCCTACGTGCTCGAAACAGGGCGAGTCATTCTCGACGGGACCGGCGCCACGCTGCTCGCCGACAGGAGAGTGCGCACGGCATACCTGGGTGAATCGATTACCTCTCCTTAAGAATCGGATATCATTTGGGAAGCCTATTCTTGCCTGATCATGTATAATAGGAAAGTTACGGGGAAAGTTCACGGATTAAACAGGGGCAGTCGAGGGCGCAGGGGGGCACCGGTCGATGCAGCAGCTTAAACTATTCGATAAATCATCTGCGCGCGCGGAAGGCACGCCTTCGCCCCTGGCGGAGAGAATGAGGCCTCGGACGCTTGATGAATTCGTCGGGCAGACCCACTTGCTGGGGAAAGGCCGCATACTCGATCGGCTGCTGCGCACAGGACAGCTGCAGTCCCTGATCTTGTGGGGTCCGCCGGGCAGCGGCAAGACGACTCTGGCCAGGATCATCGCCGGTCACACCCGGACGCATCTCATTCACCTGTCGGCGGTCATGGCCGGAAGCCGTGAGATCCGGTCCGCAGTGTCCGAGGCGATGGAGGTCTGGGCACGAAACCGGGTCCGGACATGGCTTTTCATGGACGAGATCCATCGCCTGAACAAGGCACAGCAGGATACTCTGCTCCCACACGTGGAAAGCGGGGCGATTCTGCTGCTGGGAGCCACCACGGAGAATCCTTCGTTCGAGGTCATCAGGCCTCTGTTGTCCAGAACGCGCGTGGTTGTCCTGGAACCGCTCAGCTGCGACGACCTGAGACGAATCGTGCAACACGCGCTCGCCGACAAAGAAAAAGGGCTGGGCGGCACTCCCGCGTCGCTGACGGAAGATGCCGAGCAGTTCCTCTTTTCCGCGTCGGGCGGGGATGCGAGGGTGGTTCTCAATGCCCTGGAGCTCGCCGTGCTCACTACGCCTCCCGACAGTCAAGGCAACCGCCGAGTAGACCTCGATGCCGTGCAGGAAGCGCTGCAGCGCAGGGCGGTTCATTACGACAAGGGGGGGGAGGAGCATTATAATCTCATCTCCGCGCTGCACAAGAGCATCCGGGGCAGCGATCCGGACGCGGGTCTCTACTGGCTTGCCCGCATGATCGAGGCAGGCGAGGATCCTCTGTACCTGGCCCGCCGGCTGATCCGGATCGCCTCCGAAGACGTTGGACTTGCGGATCCCTTCGCACTCACGCACGCCGTGAGTGCACTCCAGACATTCCAATTCCTGGGCAGTCCCGAAGGGGAACTGGCCCTGGCGCAGACCGTGGTTTACCTCGCGCTGGCTCCGAAGAGCAACAGCGTGTATACCGCCTTCGACCAGGCCAGGGAGACAGCCGGGAAGACCGGCAGTCTCGGAGTCCCCATGCACATCAGGAACGCTCCCACGGGGTTGCTCAAGAACCTCGGATACGGGCGGGATTATCGGTATCCCCATGACGACCCCGAAGGGTGGGTGCCCGACACCTACCTGCCCGAACCTGTGGAAGGTACAGTTTTTTACAGCCCCACGGCCAGAGGATGGGAAGGGAAGTGGCGCCTGCTTCTTGCGCAGAGAAGAGCGATGCTGGAGAAGGGCAGGGGAGGAGTAAAGACCCGATGAACGCCCCTCCCCGCTCCTTCCAGGCAGCCTCCGGTGTGGAACCTGACGGACGGAAGACCATGAAGGTGCTCACCGCAAAACGAGAAACACTGGAAGCCATCAAGCCTTTCCAGCTGGTCAAGTATCTCGCCTTGTCGAGCCTCATGGTGATTCTCGTCTCCACCGTGCTCATCTCGGGCTTCATCTCTCAAAGGGCCAAGGCCATCCTGCTTCAGAAAAGCGAACAGTACGTACTGCTGGTGGCGGAGAATCTCAACCACCAGGTTTTCTTCCAGTTCACTCTCCCCACCCTGATCACGGAGGGGGAAATCAGGCTCAGCCGCGAAACCCAGTACGAACGGCTCGACCGCGTCGTCCGGAACACCATTCACGGTTTTTCCGTCAAGCAGGTGAACATTTATGACCCGGAACAGATCCTGACCTACAGCACGGACAGGGAGAGAATCGGCAGCCGGGGTGACCTGGGAGAAGCGTTTCAGCGTGCGCTGAGACAGGAGTCCGTATCGCAGTTGACGGCGGAGGAGAAGACCTTTCTCGGCCTTTCGTGGAAGGGAGGCACCCGGGAGCTCAAGACGTATCTTCCCATGTGGGAGGAACGGCCCATGAGCTGGAAGAAAGGGAAGATTCTCGGTGTGTTCGAGATCACCCAGGACGTTACCGGGGACTATGAAATCATACACAGGTTCCAGTGGATCGTTGTGGTGAGTTTCCTCGTGTTTGTGGGGATTCTTTTTGTTACGATTCTCATTATTGCCAAGCGTGCAGAGAAGATCATCGCGGCCAGAGCCAAGGAACGAAACCGGCTGGAACAGCAGTTGCATCAGGCTGAGCGGTTGGCGGCGCTGGGAGAAATGATAGCGGGAGTATCCCACGAGATTCGCAATCCGCTGGGGATTATCCGGAGCACGGCGGAACTGCTGCACGGCCGCATTGAAAACGAAAGGCAAAAGATGCTGACTTCCATCATCGTCGAGGAGGCGACGCGGCTGAACGATATCCTCACCGAGTTCCTGGATTTCGCCCGGCCCAGGTCGCTTCGACCTTCCCAATGCCGTATCGAAGACGTGGTGGAACGCAACCTCAAGGTGCTGGAGACGGAATGCGAAAGACTGGGAGTCAGGGTGGAGCGCACCTATCAAACGGGCTCCTACACGTTCGACGCCGACCGGGACCTGCTCTATCGTGCGCTGGTGAACCTCTTTGCCAATGCCCTGCAGGCCATGCCGGAAGGCGGAACTCTCCATGTCCGGACGTCGATTCTGAACGGAAAAGTCGGTCCCACCCATGTTGAACTCCGGATCGAGGACACCGGCCACGGGATTGCTCCCGACATCTGCAAAAAGATTTTCAATCCGTTTTTCACCACGCGGGAGAAAGGGACCGGTTTGGGCCTGGCCATTGTCCAGAATATCATCGACATCCACAACGGCGAAATAGAGGTATCGAGCAGACCGGGCGAAGGAACCGCCATGATCATCCGTCTCCCGCTCCATCAGCCCATGATCGAAAGTGATGAAGAGGCGACAGGGTAATTTGAACATGGAAACCATCCTGATTGTCGACGACGAAAAGAACTACCTGCTGGTGCTGGAAGATCTTCTCTCGGAAGAAGGCTACCACGTCATTACGGCAGACAATGCCGTCAATGGCCTCCAGGCTCTCAAGGAACACGACCTGGATGTGATCATCACCGATATGAAGATGCCCGGGATGGACGGTATGGCTTTCCTGGAAGGAACGCAACTGCACGATCCCGATATTCCCGTGATCATGATGACTGCTTACGGAACGGTGGAAAAGGCGGTCGAAGCCATGAGGAAAGGGGCTTTCGACTATATTATGAAACCGTTCAAGAACGAGGAACTGAAGGTCACCATTCGGAAAGCGATCGACCATTATCACCTGGTGTGCCGAAACCGCCAGCTCAGCCAGGAGCTTCAAGACCGCTATCAGTTCGGCAATATCATCGGTAAGAGCGTCGGGATGCGCAGGATCTACCAGCTGATCGAAAAGGTCGCTCCTTCCAAAGCCACGGTTCTCATTACGGGGGAATCGGGCACGGGTAAGGAACTGATTGCGCGGGCCATCCACTACAACAGCCCGAGGCGGGAACAGCCGTTTATCTCCGTCAACTGCGGCGCGCTGCCGGAGACTCTTCTCGAAAGCGAATTGTTCGGGCATGAGAAGGGGGCGTTCAGTGGAGCGGTCAGCCAGCGCAAGGGAAGATTCGAACTGGCTCACGGCGGGACTCTTTTTTTGGACGAGATCAGTGAAATGTCCCCCCCCCTGCAGGTCAAGCTGTTGCGCATCCTGCAGGAAATGGAATTCGAGCGTGTGGGAGGCAGCCATACCCTGAAGGTGGATGTTCGAGTGGTGGCGGCGTCCAACCGCAATCTGAAAGACGAAGTGGCCTCCACACGCTTCCGTGCGGACTTGTTTTATCGGCTCAACGTGGTTCATGTGCCTATCCCTCCGCTTCGAGAAAGAACCGACGACATTCCCCTGCTCGTGAATCATTTCCTTTCGAAATACGCAGCGGAAGGCGGGGTGTCGCGGGTCGAAATGGACCCGGAAGCCCTGCACCTGCTGCTGGATTACCCATGGCCGGGGAATGTGCGCGAACTGGAGAACGTGATCGAAAGGGCTGTCATCCTGTGCAACGGGGAACGGATTTCCCCAAAGGATCTGCCCCCCGAGATCCGCGGCGCGCGTGGTCCGCACCCGGCGGACGAAGAAGAGGATGTTGCACCACTCCCCCACGTCACGCCGGACGAAATGCCGCCCCTGTCTCCAGGGGAGAGGCTGGGAGATTCGGGGCTCAGGCCCCGCCAGCTTAAGGCACTGGAATTTATCAGAAACAATGGTTTCATTACGAACAAGTACTACTCCAGACTCAACGACATTTCAGAGCGGCAGGCGCTGAGGGAGTTGAACGAACTCGTGGATTCCGGCACATTGAAACGAACAGGGAAGGGCAGGGCATGCCGGTACATCATCGACGAAGGCGGCTCCTCGAAAGAATAAGGCGCCTTGGCGTGCGCGGGAAGGCGTGAAAAAGGCTAAAAGATGTTGATTTCCATGCTATCTGCATGATAATGAAATAGACACAAGGGTAAATCCGGCGTGAAAAGTGGTCGCGAGGGATGCGCACACGCTTTTCTGTGCAATTTTTCACTAGGTTTGGTGTGCGAAGTGCAATTCCGCGGAGGAGAGGCAGTTATGGATTATCAGTCCGTTCTTACCACTTGTACGTATTGCGGGTGCGGCTGCGGCCTTTATCTGGAGGTGCTCGACGGCCGGATCACCCACACGCTTCCTTCGAAAACCAGTCCGGTCAACGAAGGGAAGCTCTGTGTAAAAGGATGGTACATTCACGAATTCATTCAGCACCCCCATCGACTGACCACGCCGCTCATGCGTCAGGACGGCGCTCTGAAGGAGACGTCGTGGGAGTCGGCTCTCGACTACGCGGCATCCGAACTGAAAAGGATCAAGGAAGCCAACGGACCCGACGCCATTGCGTTTCTCACCTCTGCCAAGTGCACCAATGAAGACAATTACCTGCTGCAGAAACTGGCCAGAGCCGCCATCGGAACCAACAACGTCGACCACTGTGCACGCCTCTGACACTCCTCCACTGTGGCAGGACTTGCCGCATCATTCGGAAGTGGAGCGATGACGAATTCCTTCGACGAAATCGAAGACGCCGACTGTATCTTCATCATCGGGTCCAACACCAGCGTGGGGCATCCCCTGATCGCCACGCGCATCTACCGGGCCAAGGCGAAAGGGGCGAAACTGATTGTGGTGGACCCCCGCGAGATCCAGATGGCGCGTTTTGCAGATATATACGCCAGGCAGACACTCGGAACCGATGTCGCCCTGCTCAACGGCATGATGAATGTGATCTACAGGAACGGGTGGCACGACAAGCAGTTCGTGGAAGAGCGGACGGAAAACTTTGATGCATTCGTGGAAATGATCGAGAAGTTTCCCCCGGAAAGGGCATCGGAGATTTCCGGAATCTCCGTTGACGACATCGTGAAGATGGCTGAATACTATGCCAAGGCCAAAGCGGCTTCCATTATCTACTGCATGGGCATTACACAGCACACGACAGGGGTGGACAACGTCAAGACACTCGCCAACCTGTCCATGCTTTGCGGTCACATCGGACGGCCTTCCACGGGTGTGAACCCGTTGAGAGGGCAGAACAACGTCCAGGGCGCCTGCGACATGGGCGGACTGCCCAATGTTTACCCGGGATATCAGGCAGTGAACGTCCCGGACATCCAGGCGAAGTTCGAGAAGGCATGGAATGCAACGCTGTCACCCAAGGTCGGTCTGACGATCATGGAGATGATGGACGGTTTGCTCGACGGCAGAGTCAAGGGCCTGGTCATAATGGGTGAGAACCCGATGGTCAGTGATCCGGACATTCATCATGTCAAGCACGCCCTGGAAGCGGCCGAGTTCCTCATGGTCATCGACATCTTCCCGACACCCACCACCGAACTGGCCCACCTGGTCCTTCCGGCAGCCTCCTTTGCCGAAAAGGACGGCACATTCAGCAACTCGGAACGAAGGGTCCAGCGGGTCAGGAAGGCCATCGAACCCGTCGGCGAAGCACGATACGACTGGCAGATCATCCAGGACATTTCCAACAGGCTCGGCTACCCCATGAACTTTCAGTCGGCCGAGGAGATCTTCAACGAGGTGGCATCGGTAACACCGGCGTACGCAGGAATCAGCTATCCGAGGCTCGAAGGGGACGGCCTCGCATGGCCCTGCCCGACTCCCGATCACCCCGGAACGCCCTATCTCCACAAAGACAAGTTCAGCCGCGGGCTCGGGTTGTTCAGTGCCATCGACTACCGTGCACCCGCAGAGGTACCGGACGACGAGTACCCGTTCTGGTTGACCACGGGCCGTGCGTATGTGCACTACCACACGGGAACCATGACACGCAGGTCGGTACACCTCGAGAAAGAAATGCCCGAGGCCATCGTCGAACTGCATCCCGATGACGCAGAAGAGCTTCAGATTGCGGAAGGGGAGAGGATAGAGGTGAGCAGCAGGCGGGGTACGATCACCATTCGAGCCATGGTGACAGACCGCATAGGGAAGGGCGTCGTGTTCATACCCTTCCACTTTGCTGAAACAGCCGCCAATGTGTTGACCAATGCGGCACTGGATCCCATTGCGAAGATTCCCGAGTACAAGGTATGCGCAGTCAAGCTGGCAAAGGCTGCGTAGAATAGATATTCTTTATGGATTCGCGGGCCAGTTGGTCGCATCGTTCGTTTTCCGGGTGCCCGGCATGCCCCTTGACCCACTTCCATTCAACCTTGTGCCTCTGGGCGGCCTCATCGAGGGCCGTCCAGAGGTCTTTGTTTTTTACGGGGCGCCTGTCGCTTGTCATCCAGCCATTTTTCTTCCATGCATGGATCCACCTGGTGATGCCGTCTTTGAGGTAGCGCGAGTCGGTGTGGACGACTACTTTGCAGGGTTCCTTGAGTGCATGGAGTGCCTCGACAACGGCGGTAAGTTCCATCCTGTTGTTCGTCGTGTCCCGGCTCCATCCGGTGAGCTCCTTCGCCGCGTTCCTGTAACGCAGAATGGCCGCCCATCCCCCCGGTCCGGGATTTCCCAGGCAGGCACCATCGGTGAAGACCTCGACTGTCTTTCTCCTGCCGCCCCCGGGCCTTGCCGGTCTGTTCACCTGCCCCCCGATCAACGCATCCACCACCCTCTGAAGACTTCCGAACGCATACGCCTAAACCGAGCCAGAATCAGCTTTTCGAAAAAGGGGAAAGACGCTTCCTTATGAACCGCTCCACCGCTGACGAGGTGCACTTGATCAGCTCCTGAGCCAGCCTGTCCATCGGAATCTCGGCCCTCGCCATGGACGGATGACCGCCGGCACAGCCGATCGAACCGAATGCGCGACGCATGACCTTCCCCGCATCCTTCCGGTACCCGTCACTTCTCACGATGACAATCAGGTCGTTTCCATGGATTCCAGACACTATGCTCCATGAAATATCGTGTATTTTCAGGAAGAACTCGGCAATCTCCACCAGGATGTCCGCGGAAGGGACTTCTTCCAGATGCGAGAATATCCTGTCCCTGACGACGTGCTTTCGTTCGAACGCCTTGTGGAAGTACTTGAGATCCTTAAGGGACAGGTCCGAGATCTCGACTTTTCTCAGAACGTTATGATCGGAAAGGGGAAAGAGGTACCTGAACGCCTCGATATCCGCCACAATCGTATGTCTTTCGAAGCTCCGCGTATCCGTCTTGATGCCGTACAGCAAGGACGTGGCCAGAGTTTTGGATGGTTTGATCCCGGCCGCCTTAAGGTACTCGGTGAGCATCGTGGAAGTCGAACCGTATTCGTTGCGTATGTCGGCGAAGGGAACGTCGACGTGATCGTTCAACGGGTGATGATCGATGACCGCGGTATAGTTGAAGAGCCGAAAGAAGTCGTTGTGCTGAGGCTGGCCGTCGACGAGTACATACTTGTCGAACTGATCGAGGGAGTCTCTCTTCAGGAGCGTCAGCGGGAGCCGCAGGAGCCTGACGAGAGTAATATTGTTCAACCGCCGGACAGGCCGGATCATGCCGATGGTGCATGACTGCACCTTGTGCCAGAGAAGCCTCTTCACAGCCAGGGCCGACCCGATGGCGTCAGGGTCGGGATCGATGGTGATGAGGATGTTGTCTTTGGTATTGAACCGGGAATAGAGCTCGGACAGCAGTTCTTTGCGTGCCCGCATTCCCCCTGGGGCTTTAACGGCCTGATTCAGGATTTCCTCTTCTTTCATGGCGGTCTGGCGTGGACGGTGGGAAGGAATCGAACTCACAAAAAAGGGGTGGATCGAACCACCCCAGAATGTTCAGTGGAGCGGGAAACGGGATTTGAACCCGCGACTTCAACCTTGGCAAGGTTGCACTCTACCACTGAGTTATTCCCGCTCAGTTGCGTCTGCGATAGATAATAAAGATGCCTGCCAATGTCAAGCGAAAAAACATTTCCGACCATAGAGTCTGATAATATATATTATGTAAACTAATGGACATATGCCTAAAATTGAACAATCTCATGCGGTTGCGCGTCTCCGCCCACTCCGTCGGGCCTGTTTCTCCGCACATTTCGTGTACATCGACGGTTGAATGGACTATGATCCCGGAAAGAGATTGCGTGCGGACACAATGGATAACCACCCCCGAACACGAACTCGACGTTTGGCACAAACCAAGGAGAACCACCATGAGTGCCAGGCTCATGCACAGGACTCTCGGCAGGATTCTGGCCTATACGGCCTGGCATTCACCCGCCGAACACGGCCTATTCTGGGATCCCGACGGCACCATGCCCTGGAAAGAACTCTACCGGGTTCTGCAGGAAGACGCATCCCTGCGGTTTGTCCGGGAGAGTCATTTACGTGAACTGGAGCATCTCGATTTCGAACTTCCCTTCGTGATCGAAGGGTCTTTGCTGCGCCTGAGGCCCGGTTTTCCCCCTCCGGATTATCCCGTTGTGGAAACTCCGCCCGAAACGCTGTACTACGGCTGCCGCAGAAAACAATATGCCTTTGTGCTGAAAAACGGCCTCAGATCTTCAAACCGCTCCTTTCTCACTCTCTCCTCCCACATGGAACTGGCTTTACGCATTGCGCAAAGGCGAGACCCGAAGCCGGTGATCGTGCAGGTTTTTCCAAGAAAGGCGGGACTTGCGGACCTTGTCGTGCGAAAGGCCGGAGAACACCTGTTTCTTGTGGAGGAGGTCGGTATCGAGTACATCCTGTTTCCATTGCTTCGTGAGGACGAACTGCTCGAACTGACCGCAGCGAAGAAAAAGGAAAAGGTGTCTGCCGCACCGCGAACGCCGACCCTGGCGGGTTCCTATACCCTCGGCCCGGACGATCTGGGGATCGATTCGGCGCGGGAAGGAAGCACACCCAGGGGGAAGGCTCGAAAAGAGAAAAAAGGCCGCGACTGGAAACGGGAATCAAGAAAAGAGCGCAATAAGAGAAGCTTTTAGCCCTGTTATTCTTCCATTCCGGATCCACCCAGGTAGGCCGCCTCCACTTCGGCATTGGCCATCAGGGCTTCAGCTGAATCTTCGATGACGATTCTTCCCAGTTCCATCACATAACCTCGGTGAGCCAGCTTCAGTGCCGCGCGTGCATTCTGTTCGACGAGTACGATGGTCACCCCGGATGCGTTGATTTCCTTCAGAGTTTGAAAAATCGCTCTGACCAGCAGTGGAGCCAGGCCCAGGCTGGGTTCGTCGAGAAGCAGGATCCGGGGCTGGCTCATCAGGGCCCGTCCGATGGCGAGCATCTGCTGTTCACCGCCGCTGAGAGTCCCGGCAAGCTGATGACGACGTTCGGCAAGCACGGGGAAAAGATCGTAAATCCACTGTTCGGTCTTTCTGGTTTCCGCCGCGTCTCTCCGGACGTAAGCTCCAAGATTCATATTCTCCTGGACGGTGAGCGTCCCGAATATGCGCCGCCCTTCCGGCACCTGGGCGATTCCCAGTTCCACCGTTCTGTGTGCTGGAAGCTTGTGGATGAAAACGTCGCGAAAGCGAATCTCCCCTTTGAACGGCCTGACGATCCCGCTGATTGCGAGGAGCGTAGTGGACTTCCCGGCTCCATTGGCCCCAAGGATGGAAACGATCTCCCCTTCCCTCACGGTGAGGTCTATTCCATGGATTACCTCGACATTTCCATATTTGACATGCAGATCGTTCACTTGCAGGAGAGGCATCTCACCAGTCTCTTTCAGCTCCGAGGTACGCCTCGATCACTTTCGGATTTTCCGTGATCTCCGCCGGAGGCCCCTCGGCAATCTTTGAACCGTATTCGAGAACGACAATCTTCTCGCAGACCCTCATCACCAGGTTCATATCGTGCTCGATGAGCAGGATGGATGTGTCTGCGTCCCGTATCCTGCGTATGAGCGATACGAGTTGACCTGTCTCCTGCTCGTTCATGCCGCCGGCGGGTTCGTCGAGTATCAGCAGCCTGGGTTCTGCGGCCAGCGCCCGCGCAATCTCGAGAAGACGCTGATTACCGTAGGAAAGGTTCTTGCCCATCTGTTCGGCCTGAGAATCGAGACCCACATACTCGAGGATTCTCATCGCTTTCTGGAGAGCCTCCAGTTCCTCCTTTCGCTGCCGCGGGAGGCGGAAGATCGAGGAAAGAATCCCGGAATTCATCCGACAATGACATCCTGCCAGGACATTTTCGAGAACGGAGAGATTCTGAAAGAGGCGAATGGTTTGAAAGGTTCTTGCAATGCCCAGGGATACGATGTGATGCGTGGGCATATTCCGAATCGATTGCCTGTTGAAGCTGATTTCTCCCTGGTCCGGCCTGTAAATCCCGGTGATGAGGTTAAAGATCGTCGTTTTGCCGGCGCCGTTGGGTCCGATGAGGCCCGCGATGGATCCCCGTTCGACATCGAAGGATACATTGTTGACGGCGGTCAGTCCGCCGAAGTTCTTGGTAAGTCGTTGAAGATTGAGGATGGTCATGCCCTCCCCTCCCCCTTTTCGCCGGCGGGAATGCGGTAAATGCGGGGACGGGACGGGATGAGGCCCTGGGTACGGAATACCATCATGGCAATCATGGCTGCGCCGAAAACCAGCATCCTGGCATTGGCAAACTCCCTGAACAGTTCGGGCAACCCGACAATGAGGAAGGCTCCGAGCAAAACTCCCGGCATGCTTCCGGAACCTCCCAGGATTACGATGGCAAACATGAGGACAGATTCCCAGAAAGTAAAGGATTCCGGTGAAATAATAGTCATCTTGGCGGCATAGATGTTCCCCACCATTCCAGCCCAGCCGGCTCCCACTACAAAAGCCATCAGCTTGTAGTGGGCGGTATTCACACCACTGCCCTCGGCGGCGACATCGTCTTCCCTCAGGTAGTTGAGAGCGCGCCCGAATCGGGAATATTCGAGGAGATGAAAGACAAAAACGGTAAGGGCTACGAAGATCCATATCAGGTAATAGAAGTGGAGTGGCGTGCGCAGGGTCAGGTCGAAAATGCTGGGGCGGGCGATGCCGAAAATGCCGTTGGAACCTCCTGTGATACCGAATAGATTATTGACGAGTGCAATTCGCACGATTTCACCGACTCCGATAGTGACGATACAGAGGTAGTCTCCGCGAAGGTGGATGATAGGCCGGGCGACGGCAAGAGCGAACAGGCCTGCGGCAAGGCCGCAGACAGGCAGAAGAAGCAGCACGGGTATGCCGAAAGTGGTGTTCAGGATGGCCGCGGTGTAGGCTCCAACAGCATAAAAGGCGGCGTGCCCGAGGTTGAAAAGCCCCGCGTGGCCGACGATGAGGTTGAGGCTGAGGCCGAGCATGGCGTAGATGCCGATGCTGTTTAGAACGTCAATCCAGTAAGCGTTCAGAAACAACGGCAGCACGGCCAGAGGTGCGGCTACTGCAAGGGGAATAAGCTGTCTTCGATTCATTAGACTTTTTCGGCTACCCGTTCTCCAAGCAGTCCCGTGGGCCTGACAATGAGGATCAGGATGAGGACGCAGAAGGCAATGGCGTCCTTCCAGGCAAAAGACAGATAGGCGGCCCCAAGGGATTCGACGACTCCAAGCAGCACTCCTCCCAGCATGGCTCCGGGAATGTTCCCGATTCCGCCGAGAATCGCCGCGGTGAATGCTTTCAGTCCGTAGCCCCATCCCATGGTGAAGTTGATCTGGCCGTAGTAGAGACCTACCATGAGCCCAGCGGCTCCCCCGAGTGCCGGGCCGACCAGGAACACCATCAGGATAACGCGGTTGACGTCGATTCCCATGAGCCTGGCCGCCCCCTGATCGATGGCTGCAGCGCGTATTGCGGTGCCGATCCTTGTCCGTTGTATGAAGATGTAAAGCATGGCCATCATGGTGAGGGAAGCGCAAAGAATGAGTATGCGAACGAGAGGGATTTGCAGCCCGAAAACATCGAGAGCGACTCGTGGCAGGATGTCGTGGGGATAAACGCGATACCTGGCTCCGTAAATGAGCATCACCGTGTTCTGCAGGAAGATGGATGCACCGAGAGCCGAGACGACGGCGGACAGCCGTGGGGATTCACGCAGGGGACGATAGGCGACCCTGTCGAGCAGGGCTCCCACCATGGCCACCAGGCCCATAACCATCAGGGCAAGAACCACGGTGCCCCAGAGGGGGCCGATGTGGTCGGTGAGTGCCAGCGAGGTCAGAAGAGTCAGTCCGAGGTAGGCTCCGAGGGTGAACATATCGCTGTGAGCGAAATTGATCAGCTTCAGAACGCCGTATACCATGGTATAGCCCAGGGCGATCAGGGCGTAAATGGACCCTACGGCCAGTCCATTGGTCAATTGTTGAAAAAACTGTTCCATCAGGGAGTGTTCGCAGTAAGGCAATAAAAAGGTTATATAAGTCCGGCGCGGAGCGAAACCGAACCCGCCTCAGCGCCGGACTCGAAAAGCCCCTGGGATCAGGGTTGGAGTATAAACTGCCCTTCGTCGTTCACGCGATAGACGCGATAGACTTCACCCACACGGTCTCCCTTTTCATTGAACGATATCTTGCCTGTCAGGCCGGGAAAATCCTTGAGATCTTTGTGGAGGTAATCCGCCAGCTTTGCCGGATCAGTGGATTTTGTTTCTGCTATGGCCTGCGTGATCACTCGGAAACCGTCACCGGCCAGGGCCGCATAGATCGAGTTGGGCGGATTGCCGTATTTCTTTGTGAAGGTATCGAGAAAATTCCTGGCTTCGTCGGAGGGAAGATCCTTGGGCAGGGGGGCGCTTACGAAGTAGAAGCCCGCCGCCGCATCCTTGCCCGCGGTCTTGACGATATCCGGATTGTTTGTGGCGTCACCTCCCATGAAGGTTACCTTCCAGTTCATCTGCTTTGCCTGCTTGAGGAGCAGGCCCGCTTCGCCGTAATAGCCGGTGAAAAAGACGATGTCGGGCTGAACGGATTTCATCTTGGTGAGGACCGTGGTGTAATCCTGTTCCTTCGGGGTAAGGGCGTCGAAGAAGACGATTTCGCCTGCTTTCGCGGCTTCAAGGAGTCCCCTGGTTTCGTCGGCGAGCCCTTTTGCGTAGGTGCTGTTATCGTGGAGTATAGCTATTCGTTTGCTGCCCATTTTTTGAATGGCCTGGGCGGCGACCTTGGCCTGTTCATCGTCGCGGGGGCAGGTTCTGAAGAAGTATTTCAGGCCCTTCTCGCTCAGACGAATGGCGGTGGAACCATTGGCGATCTGGATGATTTTCGCCTCTCCATATATGTTCTGAGTGGCTTCTGTAACGGCGGATCCGTAGGTCCCTATCACGGCGACCACGCCCTGTGTGGCCAGACGCTGTGCTGCAAGAGCCGCCGTTCTCGGGTCTCCCCCGTCGTCTTCCGTGATGACTTCCACCTTCTTGCCCAGCAGGCCGCCTTTCTGGTTGAGTTCCTCCGCCAGCAACTGGACAACCTGTTTCATTTCAGCCCCCTCGCTGGCCCACGGCCCGGTGATGGGACCCATGAGTCCAATCTTGATCGAATCGGCCGCAAAGGCCGTTCCCTGCACAAGCAACAAGGCGAGACACAGTAAGATCACTCTTTTCATGAAGTCCTCCTGATTTGTTATGAGTCCAGGTAAGCGGGCAAACTCCCTTCCCCGCACGAAAAATCCGTGCATGGAAGTGTGCGGAAAATATCAGAGAACCGTTGAAGTGTCAACTTCAAGCAGACGGGATGCCCCTGTAATCCGGATCGACGATTGAACGCATCTGGCTGCGGCTCTACCTCGTCATGCTCTCAGATAATGATCCGAAGCACAATAAAGAAAGACAGGTTTCCGATATTTTGAACAATGGCGATGTTCCTTGTGCTAATATATAATCTTTTGAAGCATTCTTCGCGCCGTGCCGCCGTGCTTCCGCTCGACCCTCTTGATGCAACGATTCACATCCTCGGCTTTCCTTTTCGCCCGCGATGCACCCCAGGAAGTCGATCAAGGCGGCTTTCGTGGTTCAGGACGCTTGTGCCGGCGGCATCGAACGCCGTTTGACTGTTGTTTCCGATTCGATGAGGAGCGTGCCCGGATGGATTCCCGATTCGAAGAGAAGATCATCGAGACCGGCCTGAAGCTTTTCGAACTGGTCGAAGGCGAGTCGCCTTCCGTGTTCCGAAGACAGTACTGGTCGGGAAAGATCCTTGAATGGTGCATGAACAACGAGGCTTTCAAGACAGAGATGTTTCGATTTGTGGATGTTTTTCCCGCTCTTACCCGGTCCGAGTCCGTTGCCGCACACCTCCAGGAATACTTTACACGCCCCGGCCTCCATTTCCCCTCGATGTTCCAATGGGGACTGAAATCCGTCTCCTCCTCATCGCTTGCCGCGAAGATGATCGCCAAGGCCATCGGCGGCAATATCGCCTCGATGGCCAGGCAGTTCATAGTCGGAATCGATCCGAAACACTCCCTTCCCCAACTCGAGAAACTCCGGTCCCAGGGAATGGCCTTCACCGTAGATCTTTTGGGTGAGGCCGTGGTTTCTGAAAAAGAAGCGGAGGGATATCTCGCCAGGTACCTCGACCTGCTCGATATCCTGTACAAGGCTCGGGACAGGTGGCCTGCCGTGGGCGAAGATTCACCGGAAAGAGACTGGGGATATTCCCCCAGGGTGAACGTTTCGCTAAAACCTTCGGCCATGTATTCCCAGATGCGTGCATGCGCGTTTGATCATTCCATCCATCGAGCCCGGGAGCGTCTTGTTCCTGTATTCAGAAAGGCCGTCGAGACGGGTGCTTCCCTGACCCTGGACATGGAGCATGACGGCCTCAAGAACCTCACCCTCGCCCTCTTTCGCAGCCTGCTGGAGGACCCCGAATTCCGCGGTTATCCTCATGCGGGCATTGTCATCCAGGCCTACCGGAAAGACAGTGAAACGGACCTCATGGAACTCATCCAGTGGGCAAAGGATGTCGACGTTCGATTTTCCATACGTCTCGTGAAAGGAGCCTACTGGGATTTCGAGGTGATCCAGGCCCGGCAGCGCAACTGGCCCGTTCCGGTCTTCACCGGCAAGCATGAAACAGACGCATCCTTCGAGAAACTTGCCCGCATCATCCTCGAGAATCACGAACGAATCCGGCTGGCATGTGCTTCCCATAACATGCGGTCGATAGCCTGTGTCATGGAAACGGCCAGAGAAATACAGGTGCCTGAAGAGTGTATCGAGTACCAGGTTCTTTACGGCATGGGAGAACCGGTGAGGAATGCCCTGCGCAAGGCGGGTCTTCCTTTGCGACTCTATACCCCCATCGGGGAACTGATCCAGGGAATGTCCTATCTCGTCAGGCGGCTGCTCGAAAACACCGCAAACGAATCCTTCCTGCGGCAGAGTTTCTACCAGGGCATTCCAAGGGAGGAGCTTCTCCGCAACCCCCTTGAACTGCTCAAGGAGCAACCGTCTCCACCCGAACCTGATGAGGAGGCCCCCGAATATGGGGACAGGGGACCTTTCCACAACGAACCCTGCTGGGACTGGACTCGATCGGAACACAGGGAGGAATTTTCACGGGCGCTGAGAAGACTGCGCGCGAGTTTCCCCGTGGAGGTGCACCTCGTCATAGACGGCAAGAGGAGAAAAACCGCCGCGATGATTCGCTCCCTCAACCCGAATGCACTCCACGAGGTCGTCGGAACCGTCTCTTCAGGCACGCGGGAAGATGCCGAGCAGGCCGTTTCGGCCGCTGCAAAAGCCTTTGCCTCCTGGCGTGACACACCCGCCCGGGAGAGGGCCGAATACCTGTTCCGGGCTGCCTCGGCAGCCCGGAGGATGCGTTACGACCTGGCGGCACTTCAGGTTTTCGAAGTAGGCAAGTCCTGGGAAGAAGCCGACGCCGATGTGTGCGAGGCAATAGACTTTCTGGAGTATTACGGCCGGGAGATGATCCGGCTTTCCGTTCCACGCCCCATGGGACGTGTTCCGGGTGAGGTCAGCCGCCTCTTTTACGAACCTCGGGGAATCGCTGCCGTCATTGCTCCCTGGAATTTTCCTCTTGCCATATCCACGGGCATGACTTCGGCAGCCATTGTGACCGGGAACACGGTCGTCTACAAGCCGGCATCCCAGTCTCCAGTGGTGGGGTCCATGGTCATGCAGATTTTCGAAGAAGCGCAACTTCCGCCGGGAGTAATCAACTACCTGCCCGGTCCGGGAAATGAGATAGGCGACCCCCTTACGGGACACCCCGATGTATCCCTCATCGCGTTCACGGGGAGCATGGCCGTGGGTCTGCATATTATCGAGCTTGCACGGAAAACGGGGCAGGATGCCCTGTGCGTGAAGACCGTCATCGCCGAAATGGGCGGGAAAAACGCCATTATCGTGGATGCGGACGCGGACCTTGACGAAGCCGTTGTTCAAATCATCCATTCGGCCTTCGGTTACCAGGGACAGAAGTGTTCGGCATGTTCCCGGCTGATTGTACTGGAGGAAAACTACCGGAAAGTGGTGGATCGACTCGTGGCGGCCGCATCGAGCATACACCTGGGTGCCGTGGAAGATCCGAAAAACTTCATGGGAGCAGTCATCGAGCCCGCAGCGAGGGAGAAGATCCTGGATTACATAGAAATCGGGAAAAGAGAAGGCTCTCTTCTGCTCGAACGGCATGTGGAGATTCCAGGAGGCAATTCCGTGCCCCTGGCTATTTTTGAAGGGATCCGTCCCGAACATCGCCTGGCCAGGGAGGAGATTTTCGGTCCGGTCCTGGCCGTCATCCAGGTGCGGGATTTTGATGAAGCACTGAAAGTGGCGAACAACACTCCTTATGCACTGACCGGCGCGGTTTTTTCCAGGAGCCCCGCGAACATCGCCCGGGCCTGGAAGGAATTCAGAACGGGCAATCTTTACATCAACAGGGGTTGCACGGGAGCCCTCGTCGGTCGCCACCCCTTCGGAGGATTCAAGATGTCCGGAATAGGTTCGAAAGCAGGCGGCCCCGATTATCTGCTTCAGTTCATGATCCCGAGGAGCGTCGCGGAAAACACGGTGCGCAGAGGATTTGCCCCCGCCTGCGAGTGAGAATGATCGGCGATGGATTGGAGATACTGCGCGCCGTCGCTTTGCCTCCGCCTGCGAGTGAGAGTGAGAACTCGATACCCGGACAACTCCGTGCCATCCGGGTCTGGTTCTTTTGGCAAAACGCATACCCGGCCAGTTGTCGCACAAAGGTGGAATACACCCCCGACATCGTCATTCCCACAGCAGTGTCGTTCCCACAGCAGTGTCATGGACTACCACAAGGTCATTCCCGCAAAGGAGACTGTGTCGTAATTGTAGGGCCTGGGAGTGGATTTTTGTGGTTTAACAGGAATAAACGTTAGGCAAATCGGAAGGTTATGTGGTATAGTGTAGCCCTGAGAGCAGGAGGAAAAGGGCTATG
>Ga0334887_1000082_pt1 | contig 144196 bp, 130 predicted proteins | sample GraSluR1_MG_10_FD_207217 | JGI IMG/M metagenome (GOLD analysis project Ga0334887, IMG submission 207217) | Sludge microbial communities from methane-producing bioreactor in Wageningen University, Netherlands - Granular Sludge_18_07-R1 | ecosystem: Engineered > Bioreactor > Anaerobic >...
TAAATACCTTTTTAGGTCATTCGATTGCTGGAAGGAATTGGATTCTATTGATGATCTTTTCAATAAATATTTCTCAAGGCACTCTTACGAAAAAAATAAGGTTTGTTTATATACTGATGACATTAACCTTTTTAAGCAATGCTGCGATTTTTACGGCAATATTATTAACAATAGACGGCAATTCACATTAAACAATACCCTGCTATTATATGCAGTATTAGAGTATTTAATTAATAATGCAACAATTAACGAGGAAGAATTTATCGAGAGAATTCGAATTGTAAGAAACTTGGTGTTGAATTCTTCTGACGAAATTCGTGAATCAAGATTCAGCGCTTTATTATATGATGTTTATGAAATTATAACCAATAAGTCAATTAATCTTAATACTCTTGGCTTTAATGAAATTCAGAAGCAAGAGGAAATTGAAAAAATTCAGTGGCGTATTAAGAATAATAGTTTAATAGATGCCATAAATGAACTTGAAGACCATTTTTTATTGCAAGGAAGTATTGCTATAGTAGGTTTAGATGCACCTGAAAAATTTGCACTCAGGGCTGCTGGGTTCGCAATGCTTTTCAATGGAAGAATAAATTTTAAGTTGATTAGCAAAGCCCTGCTTGTTATTGGAGATTATTCCCAATTGGCTTCATGGCGCTTTTTATTTGGTAACGATTACAATTCAACTTGGAGGGAATTGTTTACCCAGTCGAAACAAAGAAAGAATTTTGCTAGAACAAAAAATGTTTTGCTTAATCTTTTAGATACTATTCCAAATACTGATATTGAGGAATTCCTAATTAAGTGTGTAAATGATTATCTCAACAATCCTGATACACAAAAAGATTGGCGGTATTATTTTATCAAGTACCCAACAATGAGGAAGGGCAATAGCGGAGTTTATTGGTGGAGAAACGACCCATCAAGAACAAAAGAAAACCAGTATGATATAATAATGATGAACACTGCATTATCATTAAACGGAAAACACTGGAATCCTTTTCTTTATAAAATTTATACCGATAAAGGTTTAAAAGGTGAATTCACTCTAGAAGAGTATAATGCACCACTAATAATGAATCATTCCTTAAATAAAATTCGATGCAGAAATTCTACATGGGAAATTTATGATTCAGAGAATAACTTAATTCAATCTATTTTAATTCCACAACAGGATGGTATTGACCAACAGGATAGAATTGAATTATTTAAAAACGAATATTCTAAAATAAAATAATTACTAATGAATTATGGCAGAATACATCAACGTTGAAAAACCATTTCTCGAGAAACTCCGCCAGTTAGGTTGGCAGGTTATCGACCAGGGAATTGGTGTTCCGCAGGAACCCGCAAAAAGTTTAAGGGAAAACTTTAAACAGGTATTGCTGCCACAAGTTTTTAAAGATAGCATTAAGGCAATTAATAAAACCGCTGATGGCAAAGAATGGCTTACCAATAAGCAATTGGACGAAATTCTATTAGAAATACAGAATTTCCCCGGTACAACTTTACACGAAGCAAACAAAGCCATTCACCGCCTTTTGCTGAAAGGAACAACAGTAAATAAAAACGAACTTACAGGCGAGGCGAATCCTACCGTTCGCTTAGTTGATTTTAAGAATTGGGATAAAAATAGTTTTATTGCCATTAATCAGTTTCGATTGCTTACGCCCGGCGCAAGCCGTCAGGGAATTATTCCCGATATTGTTTTGTTTTTAAATGGTTTGCCGCTTGTAGTTGTAGAAGCTAAAGATTTTGAGGTAGCAGAGCCGCTAAGCGAAGCATACTTACAGGTAACACGCTACGCCAATACAAGGGAAGATGATTATGGAGTAAAAGAAGGAGAAGAAAGGCTATTTCATTATAATCTGTTCAGCATTATTACCCATGGCAGGGAAGCCCGTGTAGGTACAATTAGCGCCGATTTTGATTTTTACAACAACTGGGTTGATATTTTTCCCGAGGAATACAAGGTTGTTCAATTTCCACCCGATGAAGAAAGGCAGGAGGTAATGATACACGGAATGTTGAACAAAGAAATTTTTGTAGATATTCTGAAACATTTTTCGCTTTTCGTGGAAATTAAAAAAGGCGTTGAAGTAAAAATTGTATCACGGTATAATCAGTATCGGGCTGTCGGTAAAATTATTAAAAGCCTACGGGAAGGAGCATCTCCTCGCGAAAAGGGTGGTGTAGTTTGGCATACGCAGGGTAGCGGTAAAAGTTTGACTATGGTTTTTCTTGTCCGCAAACTTCGCAGCACCGATGATTTAAAAGACCTGAAAATTGTATCCATCGTTGACCGTGTAGATTTGGAAGAACAATTATCAGACACTTTAAAATATTCAAACGAATCTTTGTCAATCATTGACTGCAAAGCCGATTTACACGAATTAAACGATGATACAGCGAATTTAAATATCGTAATGATTCACAAATTTTTGGCCGACAACAACGTTTCTGCCCAATCTTTAATTGATGCCGGAATAGTACCAAAATTCGAGAAATTTGAAACCATCAATAACAGCGACCGTGTTTTATTATTGGTTGACGAAGCGCACCGCACACAAGGTGGCGATATGGGCGATAATTTGTTCAATGCTTTCCCTAATGCTACCCGTATTGGTTTCACTGGAACACCTTTGATTACTGAGCGACACGAAATAAAAACCCACGAGCGGTTTGGCGGAAAATTGAATGAAAACGGCGAACCTTGGATTGACACCTACAAATTTGATAAAGCAGTTGTCGATAGAGCCACGGTTGAGATAAAATACATTGGTAAAGTTTCTAAAGATAAACTGGAAGATAAAGAACTTTTTGATGCCGAGTTTGAGGATATGTTTAAACAACGGACTCAAGAAGAAAGGGAAGAAATACAAAGGCGTTACGGTTCTTTTATTGCCTATCTTGAGAGTAAAGACCGGATAGCAGAGATTTCAAAAGATATTATTGAACATTATTACACTGATATCCTTGTTAATGGGTTCAAAGCACAAGTAGTTGCATCGAGTATTGTTGCTGCTGTCCGATACAAGTTTGAGTTAGAAATAGCTATTAAAAACAAAATTGAAGAACTGAAAGCCTTGCCTGATGATGAAAGAGATGATGAAAGAATTAAGCAATTAGAATTTTTGAAAGTTCAGGCAATTGTATCCAGCATGGGTAATAACGAGCCTGGCTATATTAGCAAAGCACGTCGGGAAGCATTAGACACCGATTCAAAAAACAGCTTTAAAAAAGACTTTGATTACGAAAAACCTGAATCGGGCATTGGCATTATTTGCGTTTGCGACCGTTTAATTACAGGTTTTGATGCTCCAATTGAGCAAGTTATGTATCTTGATAAAGGCATGCGTGAACATGATTTGTTTCAAGCCATTACAAGGGTTAACCGTACCAAAAAAGGTAAAAAATTTGGATTAATTGTTGATTATTTTGGTGTTACCAAACATCTTGCAGAAGCATTGGCAATTTATACTGATAAAGATAAAGACAAACTCAGTAATTTTCTGAATGTTTTTCGTGACATAAACAAAGAAATACCAGTTTTAGAAGCTCGTTACAATCGGGTATTAAACATATTTACAGAAAACAAACTCAATGCAATTGATGATTTCTTAAATCAGAAATTTTCTGATGATAATGCTGAATTTGAGTTTGCAGAAAGCTGTATTGAACAAGCAAAAAATGTAAAATTCAGGGCTGAACTTTTAACATACTCAAAAAGTTTCTTCGATAGTTTAGACTTACTTTTTAACACTCCGATTGGTGGCGATTACTGGATAAGAGCAAAACGTTTAGGTTATCTGCTTTGGAGAATTAAAGACCGTTACAAAGACGAAACAATGGATTTAAAATGGGCTTCGCAAAAAGTCCGTCAATTAATTGACAAGCATTTACTTTCGTTGGGCATTGACACAAAAGTTCAGCAAGTTTCAATACTTTCCGATGAATTCAAAACCAAAGTTGATTATCTGAATAAAACACCTAAATCAAAAGCATCGGAAATGGAGCATGCCATTCGTTGGCATATAAAAGTAAACTTGGAAAAAGACCCAACACTCTATAATCGTTTCAAAGATAGACTGGAAATGATTTTAAACTCCTACAAAGAAAATTGGGAGGAAATAGTAAAAGAACTAACCAGTTTAAGAGATGAAATGGCTGAAGGCCGTAAAATAGAAACGGAAGGAATTTCTATTGTAGAAGCACCATTTTTCGATTTATTGAAAGCAAATATTCCTGAAACATCGGAAGATGAAATAAACAAAACAAAGGAGTTAACACATACTTTGATTGTGATACTAAAAGAAACGGCATCAATCAATAATTTCTGGACAGATAAAGCAGCCGAAAGAAAACGAATTGAAGGTATGATTGAAGATGAAATACGATATTCAAGAATTCCCGAACTATCTTCAAAGGCAAGTGAAATGGCTACGGAATTGATGAAACTTGCAAAAAATAGAGAGTCAGATTTAAGATGAGGTTAGAGAACATAGATATTACGATTGAGAGAACCGAAAGAAGAAAGACGGTTAGTATTTTTATTGAACGTGATGGTTCGGTGAGAGTGCTTGCACCTGTTTCTGCTTCTGACGAAACAATTGAAACAGCGGTGAAATCAAAAGAATATCTCATTTTCACTAAGCTTGCAAAATGGAAAGAACTTAATCAAGGAAAAGTAAAGCGTGAATATGTAAATGGTCAATCTTTCCTTTACTTGGGCAGAAATTACCGTTTGAAACTAACAGAAAACCAAGATGTACCTTTAAAAATTAGTGGTGGTTTCTTTTTATTAGGCATAAAGCATTTACCAAAAGCTGAAAAAGTTTTCAAGGAATTTTACAAGGAGAAAGCATTGTTGAAAATTAAAGAAAGAATGAAAGTTCATGAAGATAAATTTCCAACAAAACCAACCTCAATCAAAGTCTTAGAGTTGAGGAATCGTTGGGCTTCGTGGACACCAAAAAATGGTTTGAATTTTCATTGGAAATGTATTATGGCACCAGTTTCTGTTTTGGATTATATTATTATGCATGAAATGGTTCATTTAAAATATCCAAACCATTCAACCGACTTCTGGAATGAACTGGATAAAAAAATGCCTGATTATAGAGAACAAGAAAATTGGTTAAAAAGAAACGGAGTGAAAATGGCCTTATAGTTTTGGGTCTCTTAAAAGTGGGTTCAATTCGTTAGAGCAAACCAGCAGAATGGGCAGTTTAATAATTGGCTGGAGTATTTGGAGGGGAGGTTAGGGTATTAAACTTGGCAAAGATCAATAAACACAGAAGTTTGAGAAAAACTCCCAACTCGAGGATCATAAGAACATAATAAAACAATTCAAATTTCTAAACGACACAAATTGGCGTTACTGTAAATTATCTTTGAAGAAAAAATTACTGCCATGAATCCATTTGAAGAAGTAAACAGACTGCTCGATAGAATGGAGCAACAAATTAACAATGAGGAATTTGACATTGATAAGGAGGAGTGTAACGCCCTAAACAACAGCATTATTAACGAGTTTAAACAGTTAGAACATAGCTGGGCAGATAAATCCGAATTCAATACAGCAAAAGAGCGGTTCGAAAAACTTTGGAATGTTTACGAGCCCATTGAGGAGGACGAACGAAGTGTCAGGGATATGATGTTTCCTGAGGGGGAAGACGAAGATTAATAATTGAATAGAAAATTAATAATAATGCTCTCAAAATCCCAATACACCCGAGGAACCAACTGCCATAAATCGCTTTGGCTATACCGGCACAAGCGAGAGGAACAGATGATCAGTGATGCTACCATGGCTGTGTTTGCCCGAGGGACAAGCGTTGGTGAGCTGGCTCAGCAGTTTTTCCCCAACGGGAAATTGGCAGTCCTGGAGGATTACCCAGGGTACGAGTCGGCAAAACGAACCCAGGAGTATATTGAGCAAGGTATTGAAACCATCTACGAAGCAACATTCATTTACGATAACACGCTGGTTGCCGTTGATATTCTGCACAAGGAGAATGGCCAATGGAGCATCTCCGAGGTGAAGAGCACCAATAGCACCAAACCGCAGCATATTATTGATGTGGCTGTTCAGTACTATGTTGTGGCAGGAAGTGGTTTGCAGGTTGGCAATGCTTACCTTATGCACTTCAACAGGAATTATGTGCGAAGGGGAGATATCGATATTAAGGATCTTTTTACTGCCGATAGCATTCTGCAGGAAGTGCTACAAAAACAGGGAGAGGTTAAGGAAAACATACTCATTCTGCTATCAATGCTTCAGGGATCAGAACCTAGCATTGAAATGGGAAGACATTGCCGTGAACCCTACGAGTGCGATTTTCAGGAGTGTTGTAGGTCGTTCTTACCAAGTGAGGTGCCAGTAGAATTAAGCAGCGAGCCAATTGTAAACGAAAAAGAAGTAAGGGGTTATGTAAATGCAATAGAGTATCCCATTTGCCACCTCGATTTCGAAACTATAATGCCGGGCGTGCCAATGTTCGATGAATCGCGCCCATACCAGCAGATCCCGTTTCAGTACTCCATCCACTTTCAGGCGAGTAAAGATAGCAATGTTATACACTCCGAATACTTGGCACCAAGCGATATAAATGTTGATCCCCGCCTAGGTCTGATAGAAAAACTTATTGAGACTACTTGTGATGCAAAAACTGTTTTTGTATACAACATTGCTTTTGAGCGTACACGGATAAACGAAATGATTAGAGATTTTCCGCAGTACAAGAAACAGCTGGAGTCAATAAATAACCGGATGGTTGACCTGATCATACCTTTCAGAAAAAAATACTACCGCACCGAAAGCATGGAGGGCTCTTCGTCGATTAAGAAGGTTTTGCCTGCCCTTTGCCCTGAACTATCTTACCACGACCTTGAGATAGGCGATGGAATGGCAGCAAGTAACGCATTTCTTGGTTTGTACTACTGTGATGATGAACAATACATACAACATGTAAGGCAAAACCTACTTAAGTACTGCGGATTGGATACATTGGCAATGGTGAGGGTACTGGAGGTACTGAATAGAGTATGATGGCTACTTTTTATTACTCTTTCCCTTATTTACCCTTTCTCTTATTCTCTCAATAAAATCAATGCAATTTTGGCTGTTAGTGTATACCGTAAAAGTCAACTTTCGCCATTTCTTATCTGCAATTACATGGTAAAGAGCAAAATAGCCCTTATCTAAATAGTAAAGGTTAAAGCCGCACTCATCAATAAGCCTAAGTAGTTCACGTTCCTTATCCCTATACGATGCTGCACCCTCAAAATCCTGCGCTTTTATACTTTCAAGCTTAAGGTTGCTTGCCTCTAGCGTTTGGTCGAGCAGTTTTTTTATGTCCGAGTATGGTGGAGGGGCAAACGAATCTTCAGTCAGATAATCAACCTGTAGCGTAATTTCCTTGCTTACAAATTCCTCAATAAATCCAGCAATAAACTCCTTGTCTTCTGAGTACCAAAGCAGTTCGGTTAGAATGAAGTTGTAGTTGGCATCCATTTTTTGCTTTAAATGTAAGCATAGGATGCGCCAAAGGGTGTCGTAATTTATCGAAACATGATTTTCAGGTAAGAAGATTTTCCTTTAGGTAGCTTTTAGGTAAGATGATAAAAGGGCTATCTTACCTTTACATCATGCTATTAAACAATAACTTACCCCCGTTTGGTAAGATAGGTAAGAGAAAATGGGGGTGTTAAAAAAGAATCCTAAAAAATACTTTCCAAAAACTTTCAGTTTGTATGCAAATGAAAAAAATACTCGCAGTTTTTGCGCTGTAAGTGGTTGATTTTTTATGTGAACTACTGGATTATTCGCTCCGCTCATGAGAAAAGTTACTCGCTCCGCTCATGAAACTGCACGTTCGAATTTACCTGTCGAAGACAGGCCAGTGACCCTCCCGACCTGAAGGTCGGGATGCTCTGAACCAGCTAGGATCGAGGGGGATTTCCCCCGGGCTGACCCTTTTCGATGAGCCGTTCGATGAGCCTTCGGCTCTTCCACCCCTTTTATCTCTCGTTCACGTTTTCTTGCCCCTTCTGCAGTGTCGAATTCTTCATGGTATTGCAGGATCCAATCCCCCACGCCTCCGGTAAAGCCCTTGTGGTTTGTATTATGCTTTTTGATCCTAAGGGGAAGGGCAACGTTGGTTGAACCGACGTAGAATTTGTTTGCTGTTGCAGAGTATAGAATGTAGGTGTAGGCCATAGCAAAAAAGCCTTCGCTGTTGCGAAGGCTTTGTGGGAGCTACTGGATTCGAACCAGTGACCCCCTGCTTGTAAGGCAGGTGCTCTGAACCAGCTGAGCTAAGCTCCCAATAAAAGGCTAAACACTTTTCGTTAAAAGCGCTGCAAAAGTAATGGCATTTTTTTTATTCCCAAAATTTTTATCAAAAATTTTACTAATCAAGATTTGTAAAGTAAGCTGAGAAAAACTTATTCAATGGGAATAAGGCGTATCTCATTCTGTCCCGGATAATTATGAATGTACGTCAGTTTCTTCTGGTCATTTGATATTGAAAGTCCGTAAAGTTGAGAAAGAATAGGGTTATAATCAATGGTTTTAATTATTCTTTGTTCCCCGCTAGTAAAGTCGATGCTTATAAAATCAACCTTAGGATTTTGGATGTTTTGATTTCTTATCATAGTTATAAGCAGTGTCCCGTGATTTGCAATATTATGACCCATAGGAAATGAATCAAACCAGCTAAATAATTCTCCGGTAGCAAGGTTGTAATATGCTACCCCATTCGAATGATAATAAAACCCAAACATTCCCTCTTCTCTCCAGAATGGTTGTCCATAAACCTGCATGTCGAAAGGATACTGGCAATTGCATGAAAAATCGTAAATATACGCTCCAAATACTAAAGTATGATCTACTTGGTATAGAAGTATTTTATCATCATCTGGCGAAAAAGCCACTGGGCGATCGCTAATGGGTAAATATTTCTTTTCCTTAGTTACAATATCTATAATAATAAGCTCTTCCTGATGAAGAATGGCAAGGTTGAGATGCCCCATTAATAATTGCACCTGTAATGAAAAATCAAGATCAAAACTTTCGTCAATAAGTAGTTCAGATTCTTTCTCTTCGAGATCAAAAACAAATATCTTAAAAAAATCGTAGGAGCCGCTTAATGGATCGATAACTAAAGCTACATATATCAATTTTTCAGGGAGCTCCTCAGAATAAAATCCTTTCTGGTAAAGGTGATTATAGTCTGTATAGAAGTTCTTTAGAAGTATTTTACTTTTTGTTTCAACATTAATTCTATACAACCTGCCGCAATCATCAATTGAAAGAATCTCATTATTACAAGGCAACCAATGAACTTCTATGGGTGAACAAAAACCATCTGAATACAATACTTCACCAAATTGATCAGTAACTCCGTTATCATCCTTGTTGCAAGAATTAAACGGAAGAGCCATAAAGAATAAAATAACGACATGGCTTACTCTAAAATTAATTATAGCTCTGATTTTTCTGGACATACTGTATACTTTTAATCCTTTACATCTCGATTAATATCAAATACTGAAAAATATAACTGGAATATTAAATAATTAGTTTTCTGCTGTTTAACTCAGTAGTAATAGAATAATATAACAGCATCTGTAAAATAATTATTGTTAGCAAGTATAAATATTACCGCTTGTGAATCAAGTCACAAATACTAGAAATTCAAAATTGTTATATAGGTAAATATAAAAATAATACATATTTTTGAATTGCAAACAACAGAAAACAAATCAAAATAATATTATTTATGGATAATCTGAACTACAAAGAAATTTTAGAACTAGCCATCAATAACGAGATTGAGGCGTACCTTTTCTATATTGAAGCTGCAAAAAAAGCTAAGGATAGTAACCTAAAGGCTATTTTTAACGAATTGGCCGATGAAGAACAAAGCCATAAGCGAACCCTTGAGGCTTTTCTTAAGAATGATTCATTAAAATTGAATTTTAAGCAGAGTCAATCCGATTACAAAGTTTCCGAATCGGTTGAACTGCCTCCGCTTAAAGCAGATATGTCGTTTGTTGATGGGGTTGCTTTAGCAATGAAAAAAGAGGAAGAGGCCATGGAGATGTATACCAAATTTGCCGATGCAAGTTCAGACCTAGTCCAGAAAAAAATATTTTTAGAACTGGCAAAAATGGAACAGGGACACAAGGTTAAACTCGAAGAGCTTTACAATAACTCTGCTTATGTTGAAGCATGGTAGTATAATTAACTTTAATATCAATAAAAGAGGAAGCCTAAATTAACGGCTTCCTTTTTTTTATAGCACATCGGCCACAACAAAAGTGCTACCCCCAATAAAAATCAAATCATTCTTTGCTGCCTGCTCCTTCGCAGCACTAAGCGCTTCAGGGACGTTGGGATATGTTTTTCCATGTAATCCATGCTCCAGAGCCAATGAATATAATTGATTTTCATTCAAAGCCCTTGGGATGGAGGCTTTTGTAAAGAAGTAATTGGCATTTTTGGGAAGTAACGAAAGAATTGCTCCTGCATCCTTATCGCCAACAACACCAAAAACAATGTGCAATAGGTTATGTGGGGTGGTTAATAATTGATTCACAATCTGTTTAATTCCTTCGGCGTTATGCCCAGTATCACAAACAATCAGGGGCGAATGATCAATTATCTGCCAACGCCCCATTAATGAAGTATTCCTCACTACACTTTTTAGACCCTCTTGAATGTCATTCTGAGCTATTGATAGTTCGCCCCTTCGAAGTAGATCTATGGCAGCAAGTACAACCGGCAGGTTTTTTGACTGATACAATCCCATTAAATCAACACACAGCGAACCAAATTTCATGTCATTATTTCCCTCAACAGCGAAATACTGCAATCCATTCTCTGAAATCATCTGCGAAATTACTCTGTACTCACTATCAGCAAAGGTAATTGGTGCATTTAACTCCTTTGCTCTTTCAACAAAGATATCCTTTACCTCTGGCTGTGTTTCACCAATCAATACTGGTACATTTGGTTTGATAATCCCTGCCTTTTCAATGGCGATGCTTTTCAACGAATTTCCCAACAGGTCTGTATGGTCAAGTCCAATGTTGGTAATAATTGACAGCTGAGGAGTAATGATATTTGTTGAGTCAAGTCGGCCCCCTAGTCCAACCTCAACAACTGCAATATCAACCTTCTCCATTGCAAAGTAATGGAATGCCATGGCAACGGTCATTTCAAAAAAAGAGGGCTTTAAACTTTCAAATATTTTTTTATGATTTTCAACAAATTCCACAACATGATTCTCTGATATCATTTTCCCATTTATCCGTATTCGCTCCCGAAAATCTTTCAAATGGGGCGAAGTGTAAAGCCCAACCCTATAGCCTGCTTCCATTAGCACAGAAGCCAACATATGCGAAACACTTCCCTTGCCATTAGTTCCGGCCACATGAATGGTCTTGAATAATCGATGAGGATGATTAAAATATTGATCTAAAGCCAGCGTATTGTTTAGATTGGCTTTGTAGGCTGCTTTCCCTACCCTTTGATACATGGGTAGCTGGGAGAATAGGTGCTGGATGGTTTGTTGATAATTCATTTATAAAAGCAATTCTAACACTATACACTAGGTACGATTATTGATTAAACCTATTTTTGTCAATAACTTAACCGCAAAATAACACACAAAATCTGGTAAGCCAATGGTATTTTTAGTAATTTTGTATGTTTAAAATCAATTAATAATTTAACTTCTTATGGCAAAAAAAGTAGCAAAACTCTTTGTGCTGGACACCAACGTTATTCTACACGATTATAACTGTATTTACAACTTTCAAGACAATGATATTGTTATTCCCATTGTTACCCTCGAAGAGCTTGACCATTTTAAAAAGGGCAACGAAATGATCAATTTCCATGCCCGAGAATTCACCCGAGAACTTGATAAAATAGCTGGCGACAATCTTTTTAACGGGGGTATATCACTTGGGAAAGGGCATGGAAAGTTAAGGATTGAAACTGGAAAGCCATTCACCCCTGAGATGGAGCAGTCCTTTGCCGAAAAAAGCCCCGACCACAGAATTTTGGCCATAACCTACCATCTGCAGAAGGAAAATCCAAATCGAACTGTTATCCTAATATCAAAAGATATAAACCTTAGGATGAAGGCAAAATCTCTTGGGCTAATGGCTCAAGACTATTTGTCCGACAAGGTTCAAGATCTTGACACGTTGAAAAAGGATATCGAAATCCTTGAAAATGTTGAAGACAGCTTAATCCAACGCCTTTATGATACCTACGAAGGATTCGATCCAAAGGAACTTAAAATAAAGCCATATAATAATCAGTATTTTATTATTAAAGGTTCTAAATCAAGTGCTTTAGGCCACTACAACTCATCGACAAATACAATAGGACGAGTTGAAAAGGTTAGAGCTTATGGCATTGATCCGCGTAACTCGGAGCAAACATTCTCAATCGATGCCTTGATGAGGCAAGATATCCAGCTGGTAGCATTAACTGGAAAAGCCGGAACGGGAAAAACCCTATTAGCGCTCGCTGCAGCTCTTCAACAGGAGAGCCATTTTAACCAAATACTGTTGGCGAGACCTATCGTTCCTCTTGCAAATCGTGATATTGGTTTTCTTCCAGGCGATGTAAACGAAAAGATTGGTCCATACATGCAACCCCTTTTCGACAATCTTACTGTAATTAAGAATAAGTTTAAATCCAACAGCAGAGAATACCAATACATAGAGGAACTTCAACGTACCGAAAGATTGGTTATTACGCCTTTAGCATACATTAGGGGTAGAAGTCTTTCCAATGTATTTTTCATTGTTGACGAAGCTCAAAACCTTAGCCCTCACGAGGTGAAAACCATTATAACCCGTGCCGGAGAAGGTACTAAAATGGTGTTCACTGGCGATATACAGCAAATTGACCATCCTTATTTGGATATGAAATCCAACGGGTTAACTTACCTCTCTGACAAAATGCATGGACAGAGCATTTTTACACATGTTAACCTTGTGAAAGGGGAGCGAAGTTACCTGGCCGATTTAGCAAGCAGTTTGCTATAGATCCTTTCTTCTCTTTCGGTTTTAAGGAGTTTTGTAAAAACAAACCTATGGACAAACCAAAAACCTTACTTGTGCTCCGCCACGCAAAATCAACGTGGGACGAACCCGACAAGCAAGATTTAGACAGGGCGTTAAAAACCAGAGGTTTAAATGATATCAAATTGCTGGCCAGAGAAGTCCAACCAACGGTTATTAACCTTGATACAATATTCTCTAGTCCAGCCAATAGGGCAATACACACAGCTATTCTTTTTTCGCTTACTGTAGGATTTCCCCTCGAAAAAATTTGCATTACAAAGAAACTTTACGAAACCGATGAATATCAACTTGAAGAGTTTGTAAAAGGATTTTCCGATGACCTTAACACTGTAATGATAGTAGGGCATAATCCTACCTCAACAGATTTTGTTAATCTTTTCTTAAATGAGACAATTTACAATATACCCACCTCGGGTCTTGTAGGGCTTAGTTTTTCTTCCACAAAGTGGATGAAAATTGGTAAAAGTTCTCTGCTCTCGAGCTTCTTCCATTTCCCCAAGGAATTTCAATGACAAGCCTTTTGATCAAACCAACTAAAGTTTAATTATGGCAAAAAAAAGGGATTATATTAGTCGTGAAGTAAGCTGGTTGTCGTTCAATGAGCGCGTACTGCAGGAGGCCGCCGATATCAATGTACCTCTTGTTGAACGACTTAAGTTTCTTGGCATCTTCAGCAATAACCTCGATGAATTCTTCAGGGTAAGGGTTGCAACTCAACTAAGGCTGTTGAAAATTGACAAAGGACTGAAACAATTTGTTTCTGAAAAACCAAAAAAAATCCTTGAGAAAATTCAACGTATTGTTCAGGATTTTCAAGTTCGATTCGATGAGATATTCAGTCAAATAGTTGAGGAGCTAAAAGAAAAAGGGGTATATTTAGTTAACGAATCGCAGCTAGGCGATGAACATGCCATATTCATCCGAAAATACTATAAACGCAAAATTGCTGATGCCATCGCACCAATAATGATCAGCAAACTCGAAAAATTCCCAGAGCTGACCGACCGAAGTATCTATCTCGCCATTAAACTCTCGAAAAAGCTATTACCCGATGTACATGAATATTCGCTAATCGAGATTCCTACCAATGACTGCTCCCGGTTCATTGAATTACCAGAAATAGATGGTAATAAGTATATCATCCTTCTTGATGATGTCATTCGTTTCTGCCTAAATATGGTTTTTAGCAATATGTCATATGATACCTTTGAGGCATATACCATTAAAATCACCCGCGATGCAGAGCTCGACGTTGACAACGATATAGTTGAGAGTTTGCTCGAAAAAATATCGAAAAGTGTAAAAAATAGGAAGAAAGGTGAACCTGTCCGATTTGTTTATGATTCTCAAATTGCCCCTGATTTGCTAAAGTTCATTATTCAAAAATTAGATCTTGATGAGGATGATAACCTAATGCCAGGGGGAAGGTATCACAACTTTAAGGATTTCATGGGTTTTCCTAACCTGGGAGGACATGAAATGATAAATGAACCTCTCCTACCCATACCTATACCGCACCTCGAAGATGCTCCAAGCATCCTTGAGGTAATTAAACGAAAAGATTTCTCGCTCCATTACCCATACCAGAGTTTTTCCTATTACGTACAAATGCTTCGCGAAGCAGCCATTGACCCCCAGGTGACAAGCATAAAGATTACCCTTTACCGTGTAGCTACCGAATCAAAAGTGGTAAGAGCACTTATGAATGCTGCCCAGAATGGAAAATCGGTAACCGCAGTGGTTGAACTCCTTGCCCGTTTCGATGAAGGGGCTAACATATACTGGAGTAAACGCATGGAAGAAGCTGGGGTAAAGGTCATTTTTGGCATTTATGGACTTAAAGTCCACAGCAAGAAAACGTTAATAACCAGAATTGAGAATGGAGTAACAGTCAACTATGCTACCCTGAGCACTGGCAACTTTCACGAAGGGAATGCTCACGTTTACACCGACTTCAATATTTTCACCGCCGACAAACGAATAACCAGCGAAGTGGAAAAAGTTTTCACATTTTTAGAGTATAACTTCAAAACTTTCAGCTATAAACACTTGTTGGTAGCCCCCAACAATATGCGGCGTAAACTCTACTTGCTGATAGATAACGAAACTCGTAATGCAAAGAAAAAGCTACCAGCATATATACACTGCAAAATTAATAACATAGTTGATATTGAGGTTATCCGAAAACTTTACCAAGCTAGCAATGCTGGTGTTTCTATTAAGTTGATGGTAAGAGGTATCTGTTCTCTTGTCCCTGGTATTCCCGGCCAAAGTGAAAACATTGAAGTTATTAGCGTTGTTGACAGACTACTGGAGCATTCACGATTCTTTATTTTCTGCAACAATAACCACGAAAAGTATTTCATATCCTCTGCCGACTGGATGACACGTAATCTTGATTATAGAGTTGAGGTTGCTGCACCTGTTTATGATCATGATATCCAGAAAGAGCTTAGGGAAATTTTTGAAGCAGGATTTAAAGACAACGTAAAGGCAAGGATTGTGAATGCCAAACAGGACAACACATACAAATCAGAACTTAAAAAGAAAGCCTTTCGCTCTCAAATGGAATTGCATTCATATTACATTAAGAAATTTAGCAAACCCAAGAAAAGTTGAACCAAGAAACTGTAAAACGACTAAAATTTGCCCTTAACAAATCCGCTTTTCTGACCCTAAAAAAATTATAAAAAGTAAGATGGATGCAAAACAGAAAAGCGTTGCCTTCTATACGTTAGGTTGCAAGTTAAATTTTTCCGAAACATCAACCATTGCCCGTCAATTTCAGGAACTGGGATTTCAAAGAGTACCGCCTTCATCAAACGCTGACATATTTGTAATTAACACCTGTTCGGTTACCGAACATGCTGACAAAAAATGCCGACAGGCAATCCGAAAATTTGCCAAACAATCACCAAACGCATTTATTGCCGTTGTGGGATGTTATTCGCAGCTCAGACCCAAAGAAATCGCTCAAATTGAAGGAGTTGATATAGTATTAGGTACTGCCGAAAAAGAAAGTTTGCCAATTTACATTAATAGTAAAGGGAAGAACACAAAGGCAATAGTTTACAATTGCGAAGTTGATCTAATAAACGATTTCTTTCTCGCTTACTCATCTGGTGATCGTACTCGATCATTCCTTAAGGTTCAGGATGGTTGCGACTATCGCTGTACTTATTGCACCATTCCATTGGCAAGGGGCAAAAGCCGAAATATCCCCATTGATCGAGCTGTGAAACAGGCAAATGAAATTGCCCATCAGGGGATAAAGGAAATTATACTAACCGGGGTAAACACAGGTGATTTCGGTCGCTCAACAGGCGAATCGTTCATTAGTCTCCTTGAGGCATTGAATGATGTTAATGGAATTGAACGCATCAGAATATCGTCCATTGAGCCCAATTTGATTACCTCTGATATTGTAAACCTTGTTGCCCAAAAGGGCAAATTCCTCCCCCACTTCCACATTCCACTTCAATCGGGTTCCAATCACATTCTGGGTTTAATGAAAAGACGGTATAACAGGGAACTATTTGCCAATAAAGTACTGAATATCAAAGAAAATATACCAAATGTTTTCATTGGAATTGATATTATTGTCGGTTTCCCAGGCGAAACCGATGAAGATTTCCTTCAGTCATATCAGCTTATGGAAGATTTGAAACCATCGTTCATCCATGTTTTTCCATACTCTGAACGCCCCTCAACACCAGCTGCAAATTTCTCGGGTAAGGTAAAATCGTCAGTTATTACGAAGAGAGCCAAAACACTTCTAGAGCTATCAAATAGATTGCATATGGATTTCTATGCACAAAATGTGGGACAAACCGATGAGGTTCTATTTGAATCTTCAAAAAAGGGCGGAATGATGTACGGCTTTACAAAAAATTACGTTAAGGTAGAATATCCCCATACAAAGGAATTGATTGGTAAAATTGCCAAAGTTAAGCTAACAGAAATTTCATCAACTGGAAATTTTCTGGTTGAACTTATTCATTTGTAAACTATTGTTGAAATAACTTTTTTAAAGTATGAACTTAGAAAATATATGCCAACAGGTAATAGAATTGTCGCGGATAACAGGAGGATTTATCCGTGAGCAAAGGATCAGCTTTACCATTGATAAAGTGGAGAAAAAGGGCCTGCACGACTTTGTTTCTTATGTTGACAAAGAAGCAGAGATGCGTTTAGTGAATGGCTTAAACCAAATTCTACCCGAAGCTGGTTTTATCGCTGAAGAAGGGAGTGGAAACCTAAACCACAATGGGTTAAATTGGGTTATCGATCCATTGGATGGCACAACCAATTTTATTCACGGCTTACCTCCTTACGCCATAAGCATTGGGTTGATAAAAAATGATGAAGTAATACTTGGTGTAATATATGAGGTAAGCCTCGATGAGTGCTTCTACTCATGGGGAAATGGCAAGGCATACCTGAATGGTAAACCAATACGTGTATCGAGTATTAATAGCGTGGACAACTCGTTAATTGCCACAGGTTTCCCATACTACGACTATAATAGAATTGAACCCTTCCTAGAATCAATGGAACATTTCATGCGTTATTCGCACGGCTTACGCCGTTTGGGCTCTGCTGCCACCGACTTGGCATATGTGGCTTGCGGTAGATTTGAAGCTTTTTACGAGTATGGGCTTAATCCATGGGATGTAGCAGCAGGAGCTTTTTTGGTAGAACAAGCCGGAGGAAAGGTATCCGACTTTTTGGGCGAAAAAAAATTTATCTTTGGCAGAGAAATAGTTGCAGCTAATAGCGCCGTTTTTCAACAGTTTCTATCAGTAGTATCCAACTTTATGATACATAAAGAATTATAAATAATACCATGAGGGCATTTCTATTCTTTCTTTTTTACATTTCAACATGGCTCATAGCACAAATTCCCTCTAAGGTAATTTATAGGTTTTCCGATTTTTCCTGCTTCATCGTTTACAGGATTGCCAAATATCGAAGAAAAGTGGTAAGAGAAAACCTGTTAAACTCTTTCCCGGAAAAAAGCATTGAAGAGATCAAAAAAACTGAAAAAAAATTTTATAAACATTTTTGTGATCTTTTCTACGAAAATATTTTCCTTCTCCACGCCAGCAGGGAAAGAGCACTTAGACGTTGTCGTTTTAATAACCTTGAGTATTTTGAAAAACTTTATGCAGAGGGCAAAAGTGCCATCCTGGCCACTGGTCATTACGGAAATTGGGAGCTTTACGCTTTGATGGGCGCAAAACTCAAGCACATACCACTTGGAGTTTACAAACCTCTTTCGAATAAACGTTTCGAAAGATTCATAAATGCTGCCAGAGAGCGTTTTGGTGGTGTTCCTGTATCCATGAAAAAAACTTTGAAAGTTTTCAACCAGTTTATACAGGAAAAAAAGCCCGTTCTTTTAGGATTAATTTCTGATCAGACCCCCGCAGTAGGCGATATCCATTACTGGACAAAGTTTCTTAACCAAGATACTCCAGTATTCCTTGGAGTTGAAAAAATTTCCAAGAGGTACAATCTTCCGGTGATATTCTGCAGCATGACCAAACTTAAACGCGGAAAATACCAAGTAAACTTTGAGGTTTTATCTGAAAATCCTAAGGATACTAAACCTTACGAAATAACTGAAATGCATGTTAAGGCATTGGAAAATCTGATACGTAAACAACCTGAGTTTTGGCTTTGGTCCCATAGGAGATGGAAGCGAAAATACCTTAAAACTTTTAATTCAGAAGGAGAATGAAAAGCCTTGCCATTGTCATTTTAAATTGGAACGGAAGACCTTACCTTGAGATGTTTTTGCCTGAGGTAGTCGAAAATTCGAATATCGATACCCATAGAGTAGAGGTTGTGATTGCCGACAATGGCTCAACGGATGATTCATTGACTTGGCTTAAAAGCAATATGCCAAGTATTCGCACAATTGAATTTCAGAAAAACTATGGTTTTACAGGCGGATACAATCTTGCGCTAAAGCAAATAGAAGCAGACTACTATTTGCTTTTAAATTCCGATATCAAAGTTGAAATTGGTTGGCTATCACCCATGCTTAACTTTATGGACTCTAACCCTACGGCTGCTGCATGTATGCCAAAAATGCTCAGCTACGACAATCCTAAAAAATTTGAATATGCAGGTGCTGCAGGAGGTTTTATCGATTTATTCGGATACCCTTTTTGCCGGGGCCGAATCCTAAATACACTTGAGGAAGATAATGGACAGTATGATCAGAATACTGAAATTTTTTGGGCTTCGGGTGCATGCATGTTGGTTAGAGCAAAGTATTATTGGGATGCCGGAGGCTTGGATCCCGATTTTTTTGCACATATGGAAGAGATAGATCTATGCTGGAGGTTAAAAAGGTTAGGGTATTCCATATGGTGCATTCCCAAATCAAGGGTTTTTCATATTGGGGGTGGCACCCTTCCCAATAATAATCCAAGAAAAGTTTACTTCAACCACAGGAATAACCTTGCTATGTTGCTAAAAAATTTAAGCAGAAGGAGACTTTTTCCGGTGATGGTTTTTAGATATTTTCTCGATATTGCCTCAATGTTTGGCTATGCTGTTACTGGAAAACCCATGTTCTCATGGTCAGTTATAAAGGCTCACCTTTACTTTGCCCGATGGGCAATGAAAATTATCCGAAAAAGAAGGGCCATCAAAGAGCCCAAGATATCTCTGTATCCCCACAGCATTATTTTTCAGTTCTTTGTCAAGAGAAACAGGATATACTCACAATTACCTAAATTTTAGCGAATGGCTTAGTTATTTCTCAAATAGCTAATCTTGGCAATACCAACTTTTTGCAGGAAGTAACTGATTGATACCTTAATTACACCAATCCCATAGGTAATGCTGCGCATTATATTTATTGATGATGCTTCTTCAAAGTATTTTGTTGGGCAAGTAATCTCTGCAATCTCAAATCCTGCGTAAAATATCTGAGCAATCATCTGGTTATCAAAGATAAAATCGTTTGAGTTGAGTTTATATGGTATTGTGCGAAGAACTTTCCCCGAAAAAGTTCGATATCCAGTGTGGTATTCAGAAAGCTTCTGGTTCATCATAATATTCTGGAACAGGGTTAATAACCTGTTTGCAATGTATTTGTAGATCGGCATTCCACCTTTAAGTGCTCCATTTCCTAAAATTCTCGATCCAAAAACAACCTCGTAAACCCCACTGGCAACAAGATAGCACATAGACTGAATCAGCTTCGGGGTGTACTGGTAATCGGGATGTAGCATTACTACAATATCTGAATTTAACTCCAATGCCTTATCGTAACAACTTTTCTGGTTTCCGCCATACCCTTTGTTTTCCTCATGCTTCACAATATGCTTTATCCCCAACTTCTCAGCAACCTCAAGAGTTTTATCTCTACTAAAATCATCAACAAGTATTACATGATCAACAATGTCAAAGGGAATCTCATTATAAGTTTTTTCAAGTGTTTTCTCAGCATTATAAGCAGGAAGCACTACAGTTACAATATTGTTATTTATCATATTGATGAATATTTGAAGATCTTTTCAAGAAAACAAATCCGTTCTTGCTGTACAAAACTTCTAAATCGGGGTGTTTTTCTAGTGTTTTTTCGACACGATTTACTTTTACCACAAAGTATGCATCACGGTCAATATCTCCAGTGAGTAACCATCTTGAATCATAAGAGAACTCATTTTCCGGTTTGCCCTTTTGGGCATAGAAGTAATGAGCATAACTCTTATATCTAAGGGGTTGAATATAAACATCCTTCCCCTGTAAACTCTTAAAAAACTCAATGGCAGCCCTTTGTGAATAACCCTCGATACGATGTACCACACAAACCAAAGTGAGATTTACAAAAACCAGAACTGTTACAAACAATGAGATTACAGCAATCTGCACGTTTCTCTTCCTTAAGAAAAAGTATGCAACAAGCCCTAAAATCATAAAAATTCCGATAAACATTTCAAATCCAGTCCACCCTACTATTGCCTGAAGGTTACCAATCGCAAATGGATCCCTTATTAAATCCATGGCAATTATTTTTTCTTTAAACCTATCGATTAAAGGAAGAGCGATAACGGCAATGCCGAATAAAAACCCAAATGGATATATCAGAAAGGTTAACCATTTACTATAGTTTATTTTACCCGAAAACAATGCATAGATGTACCAGGCAGCCAAAAATGTCAACGGGAAGTAGCCCAATGAGGAGTAATGCAGAATTTTGGTTTTGACAATGGTAAAGAGGATTAATACGGTAAGGAGTAATACCACCATAACAAGCCTGAAATGACGCTGAAACGGTGAAAATCCATCAATTTTTTTGAATGCAGGTAAGGCAAAGATCGATGCGGGGAAAACCCCTACGAGCAATACAACAAAATGGTATAGCAGAAAACCACCATGACCAGCATCCTTGGTTTTAAACAAGCGAATTTGGTACTCAATAAAATCGGCAATAATGGTGAAATTGCCTATGGCAATTTGTAGGATAAACCATAAACCTCCAGTTACCACAAGGGCAAGGCCAAATAACACAATATGTCCTAAGGAAAACTTAACCTTAAATTTCCTGATAATAAGCAGCACAAAAGCTGTAATGGCAAATATCAGAAACGCCACTGGACCCTTGGTTAAAACCCCCAGACCTATGAAAAATCCTGAAAGTAATGCCTGTAGCCATTTTTTCCCTTCATTATCAATGCTTGTGTAGATGATGAAATAGTAAATCCCAATGAAAATAAAAAGGTTGAACCACGGATCGATGATCCCCGATTTGAAGTAGAAGAATGGCAAAACTGAACCCACATAGGTCATGGTCCATATTAAACCAAAATTTTTGCTAACCAACTTTTTACCAATTCCATAAAGAGCAGCAATGGTTACAATACCGCAAATGGCATTGGGAAATCGAGCGGCAAATTCGGTTATCCCAAACATCTTCATCGATAGCACCTGCATCCATATGAAAAGCGGAGGTTTTTCCCAGAAAGGTATAAAGTTGATCTGCACCGTAAGGTAATCGCCCGTGAGTATCATTTCTCTTGCCGATTCGGCAAAATTAATCTCATCCCAGTCGAAGAGATGAACTTGCCCAAGAAATGGAATAAAGAGCACTGCCCCTAGAATGATCAGGATTAAATAGTTCCTATCAAAATTCCTTAGCCAATTTCTCATTTTTTTGAGGATAATTGTTTTTGTAATGATCTGTCAAGCCAACTAGTGTTCCAGCGATTCATAAGATAAATTGAGAGTATTGCGGTGATAACTCCTATAAACGATCCGGCTAAAACATCGGGTAAGAAGTGCTGCGAGAGGTGCATACGTGAGTATCCAACCAGTAATGCCAAGATGAAATAGATTGATCGTAAGTAGCTATTTTTGGTTGTAAATATTAGGCAAAAGAATAGTGCAAAGGCAGTGGCGGTATGTCCCGAAGGAAAAGTATTCAGCTTGGCAACCTTTACCCCTTCCACCAGATGTAAATCGTAAATACCTTCAAAAAAGGCACGAGGACGAGGCATTCCCTTAAATGCAAACCGTTTGAGCAGTTGAGCAAGTAATCCCGATGAAAGAAAGGCAATTAGCTGTGAAAAACTATTTCTAAAGCTAAAGAAAAGAAGTACTAGTATTACTATAACGGCAAAAAGACCATCGCCCAAATGGGTTAGGTACTTGAATATAAAATCTGAAAATACAGTTGCATTGCGATTAATGAAGATATGAATGTCGGCTTTGCCAAAAACCAAACCCAAGGTTATCCCAATACCTAAAAAGATAAAATATGAGTACAGAATTCTAGAATTTTTAAGAAGAATTTCTTTCATGTTTTGTTAAATTTTTCGCAAAGATAGAAAAACAAGGTTAAAGCTTGACTGCTGCAAACAGGGTTAAAGGTTAAAAAGTTAAAATCTTTTTGATATTGGGGCATTTGATTGAAAAATGATATTGAATCTATCATGTGATTGATCATCTTTTTCAAAATATCCATAAATTGCACCCTAAATAAACGAATATGAAAATAATATGTATTGGTCGCAATTACGCCGATCATGCAAAGGAGATGAACTCTCCCCTGCCAAAGGAACCTGTGTTTTTCCTTAAACCCGACTCGTGCTTACTTCGTAACAACCAACCCTTTTTTTACCCAAAATTTACCAGTGATCTGCACCACGAAGTGGAGATTGTAATCAGGATATGCCGTTTGGGAAAGAATATCAGCGAGAAGTTTGCCCCACGCTACTACAAAGAGGTTGCCCTGGGTGTCGATTTTACTGCACGAGACCTACAACGTCAATGCAAGGAGAATGGTTTACCCTGGGAAATGTCAAAAGCGTTTGATGGATCGGCTCCCATTAGTCAGTTCATTCCCATTACCGATCTTGAGAGTATACACTCCGTTGATTTCAGGCTTAAGGTAAACGATGAAACCGTTCAGCATGGCAATACTGCCGAAATGATCTTTGATTTTAACAAGATTATCGCCTACGTTTCGAAGTTCATGACCCTAAAAACCGGTGATTTGATCTATTCTGGAACACCCTCAGGCGTTGGTCCCGTTAGCATTGGCGACAGGCTCAAAGGATATCTTGATGGAAAACTGATGTTTGACTTTTTTGTAAGGTAATTGCACTCAATTCATGTTCCATCTTTATCCAGCTAAAAAAATGCTAGTCCCCCAATTTGTTTATAATTGAAAAATTAAAAACAACCTTTAACTTCTATCGAAAATATTATTCAAATTATTCTATCTTAGCAAATCCATTAAATAGCAATATCAAATTAATTGTATATTTTTTACTTAATAAATAGCCCTATGAATTCTACATTATTCCGTATTCAATCCTTGCCATTTCTATTGGTCTCAATGATCCTTCTTCTTGGGATAAATACTCAATCATACTCCAATTCCGATGTCAACAACAAAACAAAAGATAGATACATCACCATAAATGGTCACCTATTCAGCGAAATGTCGAGCGGCATTGAAACAATAGTTGATGAAAACTCCAATAAGATTACCCAGCCAACGGGTATTATTGGTGAGGTAAGTATAGGAATGGGTGTTAAAAAAGTTCACAAGATTAGGTTTTCGCGTATGCAGGTAACGCTCGAAGATGGAAGAAAGGGATGGGTTGATATCCAGTTAGTTTCACCCTCAGGTGAGAAGGATGCCTACCTAATGAATCGAGTCAAGCTGAGTGAACTTATGGCGCAACCACAGAAAGGAAACACTGCAGTTCTCATTAGCGACGAAAATAAAAATATACAGTTTAAAAGGAATACCCCGCTTAAAGTTATGGAATGGAAACATGAGGAAGGGAAAAATAAGAATAGCCTATTCCAATCGGGCACTTGGTGGGCAAAGGTTGAAATTGAAGACTACTCCGGTTGGATTGAAAATTCAAAATTCAGGTTCAAAGGGCAAATGTTCGACACGGCTATACCTATGATTTGGTATCCAATTCGATGGATAAACCGACTTCTGGGTGATGGATTCTGGGCAGGACTATTCATCATCATTCTTTTAGGTGTTCCCATGTTGATTGGCTATGCCATTGCCCGCTTCATTTCAACAAAAATTAGATTTTTACCCAATTTCATCCTTTACTTTATTATCATTCTAGTAGGTTTCTTGATATACTCCAACACTTTTATGAGCATATACGATGCATCAGCCTTTAATCGTGCTGGTGGAATTAGCATGACATTCTACGGGATAATAGTTTTAATCGTGGCTGTAGCAACCTTTTTTTACATCCGAAAGATAATTTTTGAAACTCGTTGCCCCGATTGCAAGCACTGGGATGGTAGTGTTTTGGATAGCAGCAAACTGAGTGAAACCAATATTACTAAAACTGTTACATGGCGTTACTACAATGGTACCGAGGAAAAAGAGGTTACACATACTACCATAGAACACTGGGAAGATTTCTGCAATTGCAGCAATTGCGGTTTTTGCTGGAAGATACGCCGAATTGAGAAAAGCGAGTATAAGCAGTAATGCACATGTCATTAATTTTCTTAAAAAAGCGTTCAAACAAAGTAAAAGGAATACAGAAAAGTAAGGGGTACAAACAAATCGTTAAGAATGCTTGATCGCTATGTTTGTAGATTTGCTGCTTAATGAATAATAATCATAACAAATTCAAATAATTAGCAATTCTTTGAATTCTTCTATCAACTCTCCAGGGTTGTATGCTTTGCCTCGATGGCTGCATTTTTTCCAGCCAACCAGCCGGTTGAGTAAGCAATCTGTAGATTAAACCCACCTGTTGAGCCATCAAGATCCAGAAGCTCCCCAGCGAAATAAAGACCCTTTACCAGCTTTGACTCCATGGTTCGTGGGTTAACCTCTTTGAGCGATATGCCCCCAGCTGTGATAATGGCTTCGTCCCAGCCTCGATAATTATCAACTTTAAATACTATCTTTTTTAGCCAATTCCTCATTCCTTCTAGTTCTTGAAAAGAAAGTCTTGATACTGGTTTTTGTGCAGCCAAATCAAGTTGATCGATCAGTGTGTACACGAGTTCTTTGGGAAGAAGTTTTCTGACAATATCAACCAATGCACTCCTTGGCGCCTCCTGAATTTCTCGTTTAATACGCGCATCCAACTTTTCAATGGTAAGGGCTGGTTTTAGATCAAGGTGTAGCTCAACATATAAACCCTGATCAATGGCATCAACAATTGTACGGCTCAATCTAACTACTGTAGGGCCATCCAGCCCGAAAGGGCTTAACTCCAACTCGCCAAACTCTTCTGCCTTCTTTTTCCCTTTTACAAAAAGCGAAAGATTAATATTTTTCAAAAACAGCCCTTTGGCATTCTCAAAAACTGGCGTAGTTTCCAACCCTACCAGTGCAGGACGAATTGGAACTATTGAATGTCCGCATTCGCGAGCTAGACGATAGCCATCACCAGACGAGCCTGTGGCGGGATATGATTTGCCTCCAGTAGCCAAAACTATGCGATCGCAATATATGGTTTGGGTTAGAGGTCTATTTGATTTTGTTGATGTGTAGGATAAACCTATAACTCTTCCGTTCTCAATCCTTATTCCGTCCACTTGGGCATGGCAAATGATTTCAACCTCAAAATTTTGAGCCCATCTTATCAATGCTTCGGCAACATCCTTAGCCTTGCCACTTGCAGGGAAAACCCTCTGTCCCCTCTCAAAAACAGTCTCAACGTCCTGCTTATTTAACAAATCAATAATATCTTGTGAAAAAAAATCACGAAAAGCATCGCGCAGAAAATTGGGTTCAGGATTTATCTCGAGTAAGAACTCGTCCAAGGGCTTAAGGTTAGTTATGTTGCATCGCCCCTTCCCTGTAATCCTCAACTTACGGGCAGGTTTCTCCATTTTCTCAAGGAGCAAAACACTTCTTCCTTCCATGGCAGCTTTTCCTGCGGCTAATAATCCAGCAGGACCTCCACCAACAACCACAACATCGTACTTTATGCTCATTAGACTATATTTCTGATTGATATCAATGATGATATGAATGGTAAATAATCAAATAAAAGCAGACCATAAAAAATGAAATTACATGAATCCCAAATTATCAAGGATTATAACTCCCTCTTCAGTTTGATCGAATATCAGACTTATTCTAGAAATTTTATCGAGCTGAAACTGTTCATTTAAGCCAACAAACCGATCCAACTGAAATTTGTAAAACTGATAAAGGCTTTCTGAACTTGGCGTTGATGTTAAGAAACCAAACTTAGCCATTTTAGCCTCTAGCTGAGGCTGAAGAAATGAAAAGTCAGACAATTTGAACCTAACTGTTTCTCCCTTAACATCGGTAACTTCGATGCTAAAATCGATGGCTTCTCTCTCTCCATTTTTTTTCTCTTTCTCTGTACTTTTCTCTTCTTCGTTTGCAATCTTTACTTCAGCATTTCCATTTTTTAGCATAGACTCATCAGGGATAGAGTCGTTCTCTTGCTCCTTTTCCTTCGGAAAAGGATTGCTATTCTCATTCGCATCAGCAAGTGAAAAGAATAGTGTTTTATGCTTAGCAGTATTTACAACACCTTCTGGTATCGTTACAGTATAATGCGCAGTAAGTGAATCGTTTTCGTTATTATTCCAGCCAATGTATGCTGCTCTCGTTTCTTTATCGCCCCACTTGATTTTTACCAGCTGCTCCCTCCAAACCGTAAGGTTTTCTGCATCTATTGTACCCCCGGTAGTAGTGGTCGTTGTAAAATCAAGATCTTCGTCGAACTGGCAGATGTACTTCATATCGCTATGGTCAAACCTACTGAGATAAATAGTTTCGGGCAGCCAGTTTCTACCAGTCCGATAATCCATGAACAACGGTAAGTACTCTTCCCTACCTTTTAATGTGATTTCCAGAAACGCAGTGATGAACGTTTGTGCAATCTTTTCCTGTTCCTCTCCCGGCATGAGTTGCCTTAGATTCATCAGGTTAATGCGGGGGCTGGAATAATCCTTTCTTCCCCACCTTGTATTGAATTGTCCATGATTTGCATTGAAAATGTAAAGCGACGCCTTAAAACCTTTAAATCCTTCTGTAAATCTAACTCTCTCGTATTGTTTCATGCCCACAAAGGATTGCACATCTGCATCATGAGAACCATGAAGAATAAAATAGTTCAAGTCATTTAATGGAGTTTTTATACCCGAAGGTTGATATTGTCCATCGCAGGGCGCAATGGCAACAATGGATTTCAGGTTGAAACCATAATCGAATTGAACTCTGAAATTATCGGGATAGTAAGGCAGTTTATTAAAAAGTGCTGCATGACCAACCGCTTCACCACCCCTTGAGTGCCCAATAAGCGAAATATTATCCATGTCAATCTTCTGGTAAAAAACCGAAGTGGAATCACTATTCCATTCTCGCCACAGCTTAAGGTGCTCTAAAAGCATCCATCCTCTGGCATCGTTTTCGGTTTGCAAGCCTTTAAAAACATTGGTAAAGGAACCATTAAAAAAGTTTTCATCAACCGATGCCATTATGAACCCCCTGCTAGCTAACAATTTTCCAAGATATTCGTACCCTGGGTCTGAGAAATCCTGAGCAAGGTGATTCCCATGAACAATCAATATCAAGGGAAACGGTCCATTACCCTCTGGATACCAGACTCGTGCATTTCGTGGTAATGATTTTAAATCAAATCCAAAATACCGGGTGCGTAATTTTCCCTGAAAGCCATCCCATCCATCTACAAGAAACGACCCATCCACTGAATCGGTTTGAATGGTAACCTGCGTAGCATACTCTTTTCTCTGTTTGTCAACTCCACTTCCATAGGTAAGAAATAATACGTTGTGCTCCCCACTGATTCCAGGATCTTCAGCCTGTATATGGTGTGGGCGAAATTCTCCTTTTAAGGCAGCAATCTCTGGCATTTCTAGGGTCTTCCCTGGGTGGATCAACCACCAGGTAAAAAGGGACAACCCCACAAAGCCCAGCAAACCAAAAATGGTAAGTGATATTTTTCCGGATAACATTAACTTATTCGCTTGCCCCTTAAGTAATACCATAATGGCACCACCGGCAAAAGCACTAAACGTAATTAAGTAAAGGAAGATAATGATACTTCCCTTTGGTGTAAAAGTCAGCTGAAGAAAAACGATGAAAAAACATACAATCATAGCCAGCCATAAGAATGAAGGGATCCTACTTAGAAGTCTGAAAATTAATTTTGATAGCAAACCTATCAGAATTCCTCCTGCCATTAAAAATACTGTCATGATTAGCACATTTATCAATCCTATGTACTTAATAAGAAATGTGCTTGGAATAACAAGAAGCAGGGTGGCAACAATAAGAATGCCCCAAGCTGCACCAAGAACAGCTTCTTTTGAGGGTATAAAAAAATTCAATTTCCCCAATATTTGCTTCCAAATCGTTGATATCCTTGTTTTAATTCTCCAATATTTATTTGCTTCCACGTTAAAATAGTTATAGGTTAGAAAATATAATGATACTAAAAGCAACACAGACACATCAATCCAACGACCTGAAAACCGGATACCTCATGAAACTCTTCTCAAAGTAAGGTGATCGTTGGTATAAAAAACTTAGCTGTGCATAGGAGTTTGATGCAAATTCCTTATCACCCTTTCGCTTCAGCTCAAATTCCTCCTTTAGCAGCGCATCGTTTGCAAGCATCATCTCGGCATAATCCTCAAAAACGTATGGAGAGAAGTACTCCTTCCGCTGAAGAATGGGATCGAAGAAGTTCCATGCAAAAAACGAATCGTCAGCTTGGGGTTCAAGCATCTGCACAATGTACTCGTTGGTAGCCTGATCGGTGGGGACTATAAAATCACCCTTATAAAATTGTATGGTTTGCTTTTCGGTTCTCACCCTCACATCGTAGTGTAGGTAATGTCCATTGTAAGGTCGATTATACGATCTGTAATCATCAATGTAGTATGCCTCCACCTCCATAAGTGTATCCTTCTGTATTCGTTCTATGCGAACATCATTTATGGCCAACCTATAAACAGCATCGCGCCAGGCTTGTGGAATAATATACATGCTGGGTTTGGCAACTGTAAGGCTTGGATTGTAGTGCCGATAGTATGGTATCTCTTTTTCGAAAGGCTTTTCCCTGTTATAACGTAACCTTTTCCCTCCAGTAATTCGGCTATCAACCAGCTCAGCTTCGTAACCTTTAAAAGGGATTGTTTCCACCCTCGTTGAGTCAAGTTGCCAACGTAACACAAAATCTGTTTTCTGAGAGATGTACTTATCTGCTTCGTCTTTCCTAGTTTTCAAATCGTGTCCATATAATTGCGTAAAATTTAGGGTAGCCTTAATGAACTCATAGGTTGCCAAAACCCTATCTGCAAAGGGTTTAAACATGTGCGCTTCGGTCATCAACACAATGGTATTGAACATTCGCCCGTAACCTGTTGTGTATCGAGGTGAATTAATATAGCGTTGCAACCCACTCTCGGGAATACTTCCCATAGGGGATACGTAGGGTATCATCTCGAAACCCGATTTTTTCATTTCACTGTACAAATGTGGCTCTAATGCTTTATCAAGTATCTCCCCAAGCATGGGCGGTAAAACTTGCGGATGATTGGGAATTAATGTCAAAACGTACTGGTAATCGGCTCCGTTGGTTGTGTGAGTGTCGATCAGCAAATGAGGTTTCCAGCGATGGAAAATCTGAGCAAAGGAACGGGCATTGCGACTGTCCATTGGTGCAAAATCCCTATTGAGGTCTAAATTCTTCGCATTTGCCCTAAATCCCTGCTCAGCAGGACCATTCTGATTTGCCCTGTTAAAAGGAGAACGGTTATACGAACCTCCAATGTTGTAAATTGGCACAACGCACAGTACGGTGCTATCCAATAATTCCCATAAACCTTCCTTTTTACCTAAAATATCTCGGGCCAACTTAAGGCTGGCATCAATTCCACAGGGTTCACCCGGATGAATCCCATTGTTAACCATTACTATTCTGTATCCTTTTTGTCTGAGGATTGCTGGATCGAAAATTCTTGATTTTGATATAACAAAAAGGTGCAAGGGTTTTCCAATATCGGTTTGCCCGTAGGTAATTAACTTTGCTGTGCGATACTGCTTATCCAGCGCTTTATATGCAGATATTACCTCAGGATAAGTAAGGCTTTCGTTGAATTCGTAACGCAGCTCAATTTTAGCTGTTTTTTCAAATGAGCTAGTTCTTAATAATCTAACTAACATCAACGAAACTATAAAAAGCGCCACAAGCGCTAAGTAAAATCCGAAAAATCTTTTCATATCAATAAACTATTTGATTTATCATTAGATTTTTGATGACTAAAAAGGTTGATTCAAAGTTCACAATTTTTAAGTATTAATGTAACTCAATTCATTCCTTAATTCATAAAAAAAATTGCTTATTTCCTTTGATTGGAAATTATTTAATGCAAAATCTATAGTTGGGGAAATATTCATTTTTCGCTGAATAAGGCAATCTTTTAGGATGCAAACTATTTCATGGTTTGTATAAGCAATAGCTTTATTGGCTTCTTTTTGCTTCTCCATATCGTCAAAGAAACTGAAAGCAATTTCGAACCTTGCTCTATGCTTATCAACGTATTTACTTAGAAAGGAGTAGCTACTCTGGAAATTGTCAAAACGGTTTTGCAGGTTTTTCATTACAGCCTTCGGCAGTAAATCAATGGAGATGCCACGGATAATGTAGATTTCAACATATCGGAATATCCCGATATTACCAAAAGCATCCAGATCATCGGCAGTCGAAACAATGTTTTGTATTGATACTAAATCCTGATTACCTTTTTGGCTACAACATTTTACCTTTTTATCATCATGGTTCTCAATTGCAGTAAGAATATCGCTGAGATTGACAACTTGTTTGTCAGGATTATGTTTAAAGAATTGCTCGCAGAAAAGACGACTTTGATAGCCGTGTTTCTCACTCTTGTCAATAATAAGACCTGTATCGTGAAAGAGTGCTGCAATTATTGCACCCTCAACCGTTTGCTTATCGATCTTGATTCCAACCAGATCTAATTCATACATCAAATTGCGGCAGAAGTTCCAAACTCTCAAATGGTGCTCCACACCATGAGAAGGTAAATGGGTATTCTGGTAAAGCTCATCAATGTACTGATGAAGGGCTTTCAGCCATTTTCTTTCTACTTGATTAACAATCTGCCTTAGAACTAACATTGAGAATGCATTTAAATTTTAAAGGCAGAAAATTATTAAATTCTCTGCCTTTAAACAAAATGGTTTTCTGCGAAAATTTACACCAACTGTCCCTGTTCAGTTTCAAGAATATCGAATGCCAGTTCGAGTATTGTGGTGTCGTCGAGTGTAACAATTCCGCCATCGGGTCCCTGCTCGTAGTGGAAACCTACCGATTCGCCCCTTTCGTAATCTGTGCCTCCGAAATAATTGCGAACGGTTTCTACGTTCATGTTCAACTTATCTGCAATGTTCTGCATCGTTCCGTCAGGGAGCTGGTCCTTAATCCGCCTAAGCTCGTTAAAGGTGATGGTTTTAGTCATATCTGTTAAGGATTTTATTAGTATAATTTTATGCAATAAATATATGAAATCATATCGAATTAAAAAAAAGAAAACTAACTTTCACAACCAGATTAACTTTGTTTAACAGCTATTTTTTGTCTTGCATTTAATACTCTACACTTTTAGGCACAACAATTTAACTTGCTCACATTAAAATTTCTTAATTTGGCAAGCGATTTTCTTTTCCTAGTTTTGTATGCTGATCCAGCCAAAATATTTTTTTCCCTTACTTATTAAACGTTTTTGACCAAGGATTGTTATCATTTTTTTTGAGTTTTTTGCTATTTTATGATTGCTTATTGATAATCAGACATTAAGGAAATGAAACTATTTATAGTTTCACAGCTATCTACAAATGCATAAATTATCTTTAGTGGTTACCGATCTCGATGGCACTTTGCTTAACTCAAATAGCAAGGTGAGCGACATAGATTTAGAAACCCTAAATATGCTTGGTGAAAAAGGGATTGTTAGAGTAATTGCCACAGGTCGATCACCCTACTCATTTGAAAAGGTAATTAATAATGATTTCCCTATTGATTACCTAATTTTCTCATCTGGAGCAGGAATAATGCATTGGCAAAAGAAAAATATTCTATATTCGACTGAACTTAATGGCAATGATATCCAAAATGTTGTTGATGAACTGATTTTACACAATGTTGATTTTATGGTTCACGAACCCATCCCCACCAACCATCGATTTCTTTACCATTATACCGGGAGTGATAATAATGACTTTTTAAGGAGAGTGGAGATTTATAAACCTTTTTGTCAACCCTATATTCCTGGAGTTCCCTTTGACACTAATGCAACACAGATTTTAGCTGTGCTACCTCATGATGTGGACTGGTTCGAAAACCTTAAAAATCGTTTCCCTTTGCTAAAAGTAATTCGGGCAACATCCCCTCTCGATGGTCATTCTATCTGGATGGAAATCTTTCCCCGAGATGTATCCAAAGCCCATGGAATTCAATGGATATGCAATGAACTAAATATTAACCTCGAAGAGGCTATTGCCATTGGCAATGATTTTAATGATCTGGACATGCTTTGCAGCGTAAAAAGAAGTTACGTAGTAGATAATTCGCCACATGAACTAAAAACTAAATTCCTAAATGTAAAATCAAACAACGATTCTGGGTTTAGCCATGCGGTTGAAATGGCAATGAATGAAGGAATAGGATAAAATTACTTAGTCTAATAAAAGATTATGGATTCTTTAACACACATAGTTCTTGGTGCAGCCACTGGAGGTGCAGTACTTGGAAGGAAAGCAGGAAACAAAGCGCTATTGTGGGGTGCTCTGGCGGGGTCGATTCCTGATTTTGATGTAGCCATTACATCTTTTTACGAGCCAGTTAGATCTCTATTCGTTCATAGAGGATTTAGCCATTCCATCGTTTTTGCCATAATTGTTGCTCCTTTGCTTGGGTGGATAATCTCGAAGATTCATAAGGATATTGGTTTTCGGCAATGGACCTTGATGACACTAATTGCGATTCTAGTTCACTCAACAATTGATTGCTTTAATACCTATGGAACAGCATTGTTTGAACCTTTCAGCGGAGTGCGCCTTGCATTCGACTCAATAGGAATAATCGATTTAGTTTTACTAATCCCAATGATTATATTAATGATTATTGCCATTTTTCAGCCAAAATTTTCCAATAACCGAAAATTCCTTTCCTTAGTTGCACTGGGCTACACAATGCTCTTCATTTCCTTTTCGGTTGTTAATAAAATTTTTATAGAGAGCAAGATAAAAAGACAAATAACCTGCCAACAAATTGATTACAAAAATCTTAAAACAGCCCCATTACCTCTAACCAACTTTTTATGGCTTGTTCTTGCTGAGGATTCCAATGGATATCACTTTGGCTATTACAGCAATTTTGACAAAGATAAAATTAGCCTAAAGTATATCCCAAGGAATGAACAAATGCTTGGTAAATTATTGGGAAAACAAAAAGTTAGGGAATTAATACGGTTTACCGATGGCTTCTATACTGTTACCAAAAAAAATGACGGATCGCTATGGTTAAACGATTTACGCTTTGGTAGTATGGCCTTTGAAAGCGAGAACGATTGGTACGTGTTTTCTTTTCAGATCAATGAAATTGATAAAGAAGTTATTGTTTCCCGCGCTCACCCAAACCGAAGTTTTGGATCTAAAACCTTTAGTTTATATTGGAAAAGAGTTTTTAGGGATATTTAATGCTTAGTTGAGTTAAAAATTCTAAAGATGGCTGAACTAAATAATTTAAAAAAAAGATCATTATTGACCATTGATTTGTTTTTTTACATCTTTCTTTTTTTATTTCATCAAGCTATTTGATTTAGGTTCTTGTTTTTTCTATATTTACTGCTGTTTTTTTTAACGAAAATCAAATCTTATGGCAAGCATAAACGGATTGTATATTAAGGGCACCAGCAAAACTCCAGAAATTGAATTTACACCCGGTATACTTAATATTTCAGGAAGGTCTATCCCTGAAGATTCAGTTGCTTTTTATCAGCCTCTTGTTAGATGGATTGAAACGTACCTTTCCAATCCGGAGAAATTTACCAAGGTTAATTTTAAAATTGAGTATATTAACAGTGGCTCTAACCGATTTTTATTCACTATACTAAAAATGCTTGATAAGAGCTTTAAGGAAGGTTTAAATATTGCCATCTCATGGTATTACGAAACTGACGACGATACCATAAGAGGTTTAGGTCAAGATCTTCAAACCTTTATCGAAATACCTGTTAACATGGTAGAAATGTAGTTTATCATCCCTCTGTATATGTATAAATGTAAAGTTTGCGGTTATATTTACGATCCAAGTCAAGGCGATCCATCGCAGGGTATTGAACCCGGAACCCCATTCGAAGAACTGCCTCCCCAATGGCGATGCCCTATTTGTTCTGTCTCAAAGGATGATTTTATTGATTTAGAGACATTTCATTAATCATATTTTGCTATAATATCAAAAAGCGAGAAGCATTTAATGTTGATCGTAAACTTTTTTGCTGTTTCTATGTTTGTAGGTACATAGTAATTACTATTACCTAATTTAAATATGATAACATGGAATTTACAGTAAGTTTTTCGGGGAAAAAACAAGTAATTGCTCACATGGGTGAGCATAACATTATTACCGATCAACCCGTGTATGCTGGTGGTGATAACGAGGGTCCATCTCCTTTCTCGCTTTTCCTTGCATCGCTGGGGACTTGTGCCGGTATTTACGTCAAGTCGTTTTGCGATCAGCGTGGGATACCCACAAATGATATCAAAATTGCTCAGAGGCATAGTTTTAATCCTTCAACACAAATGATTGAGAAAGTTGACTTAGTAATTGAACTTCCTGAATCCTTTCCTGAAAAGTATAAGGAAACTGTGATTAGGGCAGCTGATCAATGTGCAGTTAAGAAGCATTTACAGCATCCTCCTTCAATAAACGTAAGTACTTCTGTAATGGTACAATAGTTTTTGGCCTGATTACAGAGTAAAAAAGCTGGGTTTTACCCAGCTTTTTTAATATTAAAGAATTTTTTATTTATGTTTTTTTCTGCTGAATTCTTTTCTTCGCAGCAGGTTCTCTGGCTGTTACAGGTTTAGCTTTAGGAATTGCCTTTTTCTTTGCCGCCAGTTGCTTGTCTTCGGCTCCAACCTTCTTACTTTGAGACTTTTTCTTTTCTTCCGGATGTTTACTAGCTTGATTATCCTCAACTATTTCTGCATCAACTTCTTTATCTTTTTCTTCTTCAGAAAAATCAAGCATACCTATACCTTGAAGAAGATTATACCAAGTAACAACTTTTTTTATATCAGATACATAAACTCTTTGGTCATCGTAATCTGGCAAAAGTTGGGTAAAATATGTTTTCAGCTCATCGTTACTTACCTTATGCGAAATGGTTGGCTCTCCGTTTTCCTTATTTTTAATAAGCTCCATAACTTCTCTCAATGGTTTTTCGCCATCGTTAGTGTAAATTGCGATGTCGGAAAGTGCACTGACCTTTGCTGATGTTGAAACATGAGTGCGTTTGCCATCAATCATCGATTCTACGATAATTCCATTTCGCCCTTGCGAAATAAATTTGAATAAACCGGGCTGACCCGAAATAGCCATGATATCTTTTAAAGCCATATTCTATAGTTTGATAATTGTTATTACAAATGTATAAAAAAATAAAAAAAATCCTAGAAATGCAAGTGTTTTAATTAAACCCTCTATCACGTTTAATCTTCTCGTAAGCTTCGTTTACCTTTTTAAACTTTTCCTCTGACGCTTTACGAATATCATCTCCCAAATGTCCCAGTTTATCTGGATGATATTTAAGTGCCATGTTACGGTAAGCCTTTTTGATCTCCTCGGGTGTAGCATTTCTATCAACCTCTAATATCTTGTATGAAGCATCAAGGTTATCGAAAAACATAGACTTGATCGACTCAAAGTCGCCGCTTGAAATCCCAATCCATGAAGAAATGTTCGAAATAACATTTATCTCATTGGGATGTAGCATCTTATCTGCACTGGCAATTCCAAAAAGGAAGTGAATAAGCTGAAGGCGTGAAGGGTAATCCATGTTATCGCGAATCTGACTGCAAACATCTTTAAGGGGTACTGATTGTTTGAGAATGTCTCTTAACAGCATGAGCGATTCACGAGCAGCCTCTTCTCCAAAATTGGCTACAAAGTATTGCTTAACGTAATCAAGTTCTGCTTTTAAAACTTTCCCATCGGCTCTCATAACTTCGGCCACCAAAACAAGAAGACTCACCAAAAAGTTGTTGCGACTCGTTTGTCCTGTGTAAAATGTTTTTGTTTCGGTTCCGTCAAGCAATGAACCCAAAGCAAAACCGATTATCCCTCCAATTGGACCAAGAAATGCCCAGCCCAAACCACCAGCAATCCATTTTCCATACTTTGCCATAAGTACAAATAATGATTTTAAGATATTTTAGTTAATTCGCTTTTGCCATTGAACTTTTCAAACGCTCTATCGCCCACAATACTTTGGGAGTCAACAAATCCTTCCCATCATTTTTGATTACCAGATCGCATTTTGCTACTAGTTCCTCTTCACTCATTTGGTGTGCCATCCTACGTTTCACAATCTCAGCATCAACTCCATCGCGATCTACGACTCGTTGAATCCTCAACTCCTTTGGGGCTGAAACTGCAATGATCCTATCAAGTTGTTTATAGGCACCGCTCTCAAATAATATTGCCGCCTCCTTAAAAATCAATTGAAAATCAGAATTTATTTCGCACCAATCCTGAAAATGCTTTGCAACAACAGGATGAATAATAGCATTGAGCTTATCTAACAGTATTGCATTGCCAAAAACCATTTGGGCAACCCTTTTGCGATCCATATCCTGCGCAATATAGATATCATCGCCAAACAATTTTTTTACCTCTTTAACTATAAAAGGATTATTATTGGTAAGATATCTCGCCTCAGTATCAGCATTGTAAACAGGGAAACCCATATGGTCAATTATTTCACTCACCAATGTTTTCCCACTTCCTATGCCCCCAGTGATCCCAACCTTTAACATTATTTATTTTCAATAATAAATTCAACATACTTTGGCTCAAAATCGAAATTGCCAATGAATTCATCTTTAGATTCAATTTGTACTGGAAGTTTATTGCCTAAACTTATCTGAATATAACTATAGTCAACAAAAGCATTGAAAGACCTACTATTCAAGTTTGCATATTGGCCAATGGGTACATTGCACTTAATGTTAACAGCTCTGGGCAAAAGTACTATTTGAATATCCTGAGGAAGGTTTCTAATTTCGATTGGCGTGCTAAAGGTTGCTTCGGTGTACTTTTCCACTGGGATTTTGAATAATACCTTACGATGGGATAATCCCACCTGTGGAATGTGAATAATAGAAATGTATTTTTCCACAGAAGAAGTAAGCTTGTCTAACCTTATAACAGCGGTATTCAACTCAGTAATGGTGTCAACAATAGTTTTTGGACCACTAATGGTTATACTATCTGGATCTATGGTTATTGGCCCTGACTGCATATACTGTTTGTCGAAGGAAAACTTAAGATCTGGCTTAACAACCACTTTTCTTTGGACAAGGCTGGTTAGCTCAAAAAAAACGGTATCAGGTAGTACGCTTAGAAGTTGTAACTCACCTCTTAGTTGCGAAATTATTGGGCTACGCATTCTTGCAGCAGTAATATAAAACATAGATTCCGAATCCCTTTGAGGCAAAAGGGAAGTTTTATTTAGATCAATAATAAGCGGGGAAATAGATGCAAGTAATTTATACCTTAAAAGCGTATAGCCATAAGCTTTAACCCCTATCTTAAGATTATGGGGTGGCTCCCCAACCATTACCTTACCCTTGGGAAAGTTCTCAAAACGAACTGGGTATACCAATTCGGTATCATATTCGTAGCTTAGTTTATTTAAATACCAAAGAATTGAGGCAACAATAAGAAAGAAGGTAAAGATTGCTATTCGTTGGTTAACCTTAGCTTTCTCCCTTGATAAAACTTTACCAAATTGCTTGAGTAAATTAGTGTCCAAGCTATATGCTTTTAAAAATTCTTTGGATAAATAAAAAAATAGAGTTCAAAACACCAATTGGGCACTTTGAACTCTGTAAAGGTATAAAAAAACTACTTCTGTGGCAAATCCGATGGATCTCGTAAAACAGTACTTTTAACAACTTTAACCTTAACGTTGTCAGATATTTCCACGGTAACATGTCCTTCGGTTACTTCGACTACCTTACCCATAATCCCTCCGGCTATTATTACCTTATCACCTTTATTGAGCGATTCCTGAAACTTACGCAACTCTTTTTGGCGTTTCATTTGAGGACGCAACATAAAAAAATAGATAACAACAAATACGAGACCCATCATGAGTAAAAATGAGGTATCGAATCCTTTAGCCTGTTGTTCGAGCAATACAAAAAGTGTACTTGTCATTTTGATTTGTTTTAAATTATTAAAATTAGTCTATTACATTTGCCTTTATTGTTACTGATTTTTGGGGGTAAACACCATTGGAATGAACGGTAACAGTTTTAAACTGAACTCCTCGCCAACCTTTACTATCAAAAACAACCTCCATTGTTGCCTTTTCGTTGGGCTTTAAAATTTCTTTGCTCAACATTGGCTTGGTACATCCACATCCCACAACAATATCCTTAACCACTAACGGGATATTCCCTGTATTCTGAAGTGTAAATGTATACGAAACTACTTCACCATGCTTAATGGTTCCAAAATCATGAAAATCTTCGGTGTACTCCAAATTAGCATGCATTTCTCTACCATCATTGATATATGTACCTTTATCACTGGTGATATTATGACTTGTAGATGTTTGATTGCATGATAATGCAAGTATCACAATAAGAATTAAACAAATTCTAAAAAGATAATTACTCATAAAACAGCTATTAATCCTCATTGGTTGCTTCATCTTCACCTACCAGTCCCCTCCCTTGCTTCTGTATTCTATTTTCGCTTCTAAATGTATTAATAACTTTATCGAGTACTCCATTAATAAACATGCTACTCTGCTCAGTGCTGTAATATTTGCTAATCTCTATGTACTCATTAAAACTTACCTTTACGGGAACAGATGGGAATTCCAGTATCTCGGTTAAAGCCATCTCCATGATCAGGATGTCCATACTTGCTATCCTTTCCACATCCCAGTTCATGGTGAACTTATCTATCATCTTTACGTTTTCCTCGTGCTTAATCACAGTTTTCCGAAGTAATCGCTGGGCAAAATCCTCATCATCATCGTTCCTAAACAATGGGAAGAGAGGAGTTTCAGCAGATTGGTTTTCTTCAAATTTTTTGAGGGTTTTTATTACCATACCCACCATAAAATCTAGGTCATCATTCCAGTAGATGCTCTGTTCTTCCAAACACTGCTCAAAATCATCGAAACCGATTAGCTCTCGGGTCAATATATTTATTGCTAAATACCTGTCGTTGGCAAAATCAGATTCTTCAGCCTCCATGTACTTAGAATAATATGAAGATGCTGTAACCTTCTGAAAGAGTTTTTTTATCAGCTCCGGGTAATTGACCCAGCTAAGCTTTTGATTCCTTAAATATTTATTCACAGCAACATTCTCGTCAATCAACTGTATAACCCTGTTGTCGACAAAACGAGTATTGGGATTAAGATCTTCATAAGTTGGCATTTTTTTCTGCTTTGCCAGCTCTATTCTGTTCTCGGCATATAAACGCAGATCAAGGAGTAAAAGGAGGAGGTAATGGTATAAATCGTAAGCCTTATGTATGCTATGGACGAGCTCAACTTCTGCTTTCTCAAGCGAATCGCTTTCTCCTCTATAAAAGGCGAAAAGAACCTGAAGGGTTTTAATTCTGAGTAATCTTCTACTTATCATTTTAAGAACGAAACATGCACATGGTTTTCAGCTTGCAAAGATACACCCAAAAAAGATATTTTAAAAAAAAATATTATAATACTCTATAATCTTGATTTGTACTATTATCGCAGTAAGGCAAAAGCCTTTATTTTTGTTGAATAAAAGTGTTAAAATGTAAAACTGTTGAAAATATTAAACAATTAATAAGGTTAATGAAATATTTTTCTATTTTTGAAAGTTCAAAAATTTGAGTATTAAATCTATTAAACCTTAATAATGATGGATGAACAGATTAACCACGATGGAGTTGAAAGAAAAGAGCGCGACGATATCTTTTCAAAAGTTGTAAGGGCAGGCAAAAGGACATACTTTTTTGATGTTAAGGCCACTCGGCAAGAGGATTTTTATCTAACCATTACTGAGAGCAAAAAAAGAGCGAGTCAAGAGGGAAAGTTTTTCTTCGAAAAACACAAGATTTTCCTTTACAAGGAAGATTTTGAGAAGTTTGCGGAAGGGCTAAATGAGGTTGTTGATTTCATTAAGTCAAAGCAGGGTGATGACCTATCATTCAAACCCAAAGTAAACGATGACGAAGGTGATGTTATGCAGGACGAACTCACAAACATCAGCTTTGATGATCTTGGGGAGAAGTAAGGGGTTAAGCCTTTTGATAAAATACTAAACCGGCAAAAGCCGGTTTTTTTATTCTATGTTTATTTCTCCTTCGGGATACTTCACAATCTCATCAATTTCCTTTGCATCCAAAATCTTAACATTGGTAATAATGAATTCTTTTTTAATATAATTCCTCAACGAATTACACTCATCGATGGTTTGCTGAAACGGCTGCTTAACTGCTACATTCAGAGGAATTAATGCCAAAATTGTGGCAAACCGATCAAAAAAATGTACTTCTTCAATATCACCATTATAACGACGAAGGACAAACTCCAGCTCGCTACTCATTACCTTTTGTTCTGTTTCATTAAAACCGTTTTCCGACTGGGGGAAAAATACTACAAAGTATCTTAGCTTTCTTCCTTTTCCACCCAAACCCGTTGAAATGAACACCTGCTGCTCATCGAGCAGGCGTGTTTCTAAAAGCATACGGCTTTCCTGACATGCCATAATTGCCCAATCCTTGATATCGGGTTGTGCTTCTGATAAATATTTTTGAAGTATACGATACGCTTCGGGTTTTTCAATGGACGCCAAGTTGACGAGTAAAGTTTTTTTCTTTTCTAAATCAATATCTGATCTGTATAGATCTGATTCCTTCAACAGAATATCCTTAACATCTTCATTAGTTTTTTGCTTTCTTGAAAATTCGTAGTATTCCACCTGCACCTTTATGTCTACCTGATGCTCAAGAATGCTGAAATTATCGGCGTTACTGCCCAAAATTTCTCTTATGCGTTTTAGTATGTTATCCTCGTTCTCCAAAAAGAAATGCAAAAATTTTAAACCAAAACAAATATTAGATGTTAAAGATAAACTGCCAAATGCATACAAAAGTATAAATATTCAAATAAAATGGCGTCCATTTTTCTGCAACCTTTAGCCAAAAAGATATTAAGTTTGCAAACCATATTGAGCATCGATATTTCATCAAATAACATTTTTACAGAATAAATGCTTTTAAGCGAATTACAGAACGGAGAGTATGGAATTGTATCGAAAGTACGTGGAAGAGGCGCTTTCCGTAAAAGGATTATGGAAATGGGGTTTATTCGAGGGAAAAAGGTTACGGTTGTAAAAAACGCCCCCCTAAAGGATCCCATCGAATACTCCATTCTAGGATATGAAGTTTCGCTTCGCAGAAGTGAAGCAAGCCTTATTGAGGTTGTTACACCCAACGAAACCCCTGGACTGTTGGAAAATGGCTATAGCGGTGTACATAAACCCAGCGTTGATCCAAATATGGTTGAATCGGCTGCCAAAATAGGAAGTAAGATCGTAAATGTTGCGCTTGTGGGCAACCCCAACTCTGGAAAAACTACACTTTTTAATATAGCATCGGGTGCCCGAGAGCAGGTAGGTAACTATAGCGGGGTTACAGTGGATAGCAAGCTGGCACGATTCAAATACAAGGGGTACACATTCAACATCACAGATTTGCCTGGAACGTATTCGCTAACAGCATATACTCCGGAGGAACTATACGTCAGAAGGTTTATTCACGAGCAAAAACCCGATGTGGTGATCAACGTGGTAGACTCATCAAACCTTGAACGAAACCTTTACCTTACCACACAACTTATTGATATGGACATCAAGGTTGTTGTGGCACTTAACATGTACGATGAACTACAGAAGCAAGGAAGTAAGTTTGATTATAAAGCACTGGGTAAGATGCTTGGAATTCCTTTTGTACCTACTGTTAGCTCAAAGGGCAAGGGTATTGGGGAACTTTTTGATACAGTAATCAACGTATACGCCGATAAGGATAAAACCCTTCGTCATGTCCATATCAACTATGGCGAGCAGATAGAGCGTGCCATTGAGTCAGTTCAGGTACCCATTAAGAAAAGTGATAATAGCACTCTTAACATACACTACTCATCGCGCTACCTTGCCATTAAACTGCTCGAGAAGGATAAGCGTGCTCACCATCTGTTAAGCCATTCAAACACCTATACTGAAATACAAAATACTATCAATCAGCATGTTAAGAGACTTGAGGGTATATATTTGGAGGATTCCGAATCGTTGCTTACCGATGCTAAGTATGGCTTTATTGCCGGTGCTTTGAAGGAAACTTTCAGCGAAGGGGTTAGGCAAAAGCGTCAAAGCACCGAGGTTATCGATGAGTTCATGACGCATAAACTTTTTGGATTTCCAATCTTCATTTTCTTCATGTGGGTTACCTTTTTCACCACCTTTAAGCTGGGAGCATACCCCATGGACTGGATTGATCAGGGCGTTTCATGGTTAAGCTCTTTCATTGGAAATAACATGCCCGAAGGGGCATTTAAAGATCTGCTGGTGGGCGGGATCATCAACGGGGTGGGCAGTGTAATCGTATTCCTCCCTAACATACTCATCCTCTTCTTTTTCATATCTCTTCTTGAGGATACAGGTTACATGGCACGAGCAGTTTTTATTACCGATAAGTTGATGCACAAAATAGGTTTGCATGGTAAATCATTCATCCCTTTAATCATGGGCTTTGGATGTAACGTTCCTGCCATAATGGCCACACGAACCATTGAAAACAGGAATAACCGGCTTGTTACCATGCTTATCAATCCATTCATGTCGTGCAGCGCAAGGCTTCCTGTATACATCCTTATACTCGGAGCTTTCTTTCCAGAGTATGCTGGTTCTCTGCTATTCCTTATTTACATCATTGGCATTGGTATAGCAATGCTTATGGCGCTGTTCTTTAAGAAAACTCTTTTCAAGGGGGATGATGTTCCCTTCGTGATGGAGCTGCCACCATACCGTATTCCCACTCTAAAATCAACAATGAGGCACATGTGGTATAAGGGATCGCAGTACCTCAAGAAAATGGGAGGTGTTATACTCGTAGCGGTAATAATTATCTGGGCTTTGGAGTACTACCCACAAAATGTGAACTTTAGCCAAAATTTTGATGAGCAAATCGAAAAAATCATAAACGAAAACCAACCAAAAATTGATAATGCACTTAACGCCTATGACTCCGATAGCCTTTCCCGCTTAATGCAAAAACAGCTATCAGCCATCGAATCAGTAAAAATCTCCGAGCAGCAAGGTAACTCATACCTGGGTCGAATCGGAAAGTTCATTGAACCCATCATACGTCCTTTGGGGTTCGACTGGAAAATGGGAATCAGTTTGCTATCGGGTGTTGCCGCCAAGGAGATTGTGGTTAGCACACTGGGTGTGCTTATGCAAGCAAATGAGGATGCCGAAGAAGAGAGCCAAACGCTAACCCAAAAACTACGTGCCGAGACATACTCTAGTGGTCCACGTCAAGGCGAAAGGGTATTTACACCCCTAAGCGCATTCTCCTTCCTGCTCTTTATCCTTATATATTTCCCATGCGTTGCAGTAATTGCAGCCATCAAAAAGGAGTCGGGTAGCTGGAAATGGGCAGCATTTACCATTGCATACACCACTGGGTTAGCATGGTTGGTATCCTTTATTTTTTATCAAATAGGCAGCCTATTTTTTTAGTATCTTTGATTGGAAATTATTACCCATTCCATGAAGGATAAGCCATTGAAAAACGGATCAACGCTGAAGTTTTTTATCCCCGACATTGCCGAGGAGCTTAAACTACCCCTGGTAGATGCATTTATCAGTGCAGGTTTCCCTTCGCCTGCCGAAGATTACATTGAAGGTAAGCTGGATTTAAATAAACTTCTCATCAAAAATCCAAGTTCCACATTCTTTGCCAGGGTTAGAGGTACATCCATGATAGATATTGGAATTCACGATGGCGATATTCTAATCATCGACAAATCACTTGAAGCCAAGCATAACTCTGTGCTTATCTGCTTTATAGACGGGGAGTTTACCGTTAAGAAAGTACAGAAGATCAATGGCGACCTTTACCTTATTCCTCAGAATAAGGATTTTGCACCCATCAAGGTGAGCAAAGAATCTGATTTTAGGCTTTGGGGTGTGGTTACCTACTGCATTCACAAACTTATTTAGAATGTACGCATTGGTCGATTGTAATAATTTTTACGTTTCCTGCGAGCGTATCTTTAACCCTTCGCTCGAAGAGGTTCCAGTAGTGGTGCTTTCCAACAACGATGGCTGTATAATTTCCCGTTCGAACGAGGCTAAAGCCCTTGGGCTTAAAATGGCTGAGCCAGTCTTCAAACGAAAAGATATCATTGAAAAACAAAACGTTAAGGTTTACTCATCGAACTACGCACTTTACGGCGATATCTCGCATAGGGTAATGAATACCCTGAGGGAATTTACTCCAATGATCGAGATCTACTCCATCGATGAAGCTTTTCTCGACCTTACTGGCATTAACGAAAACCTTAAAAGTTACGGCGAACGCATAAAAGTTGATCTTCTTAAAAAGTTAGGGATGCCAATTGGTGTGGGAATAGGAGCCACAAAAAGCTTGGCAAAAATTGCCAATAGAATTGCCAAAAAAAGGGATGGTGTATTTGTGATTGAAAACGAAAGGGATCGCGATTGGGCACTACGCAACACACCCATTGAAGATGTATGGGGAATTGGACGACAGTACGCCGTTCTTCTCAAAAAGCATAATATAAATTCAGCTCATGATTTTACACAGATTGGAACCGAATGGATAAGAAGTAACATGACTGTTATGGGTCATAGGCTTAAGGAGGAATTACTTGGAAAGCCTTGCATCCCCATTGAAACCATGATGCCTGCAAAGAAGAATATTGCCACCACAAGGGCATTTGGGAAAAAACTTTCCGATTTTAATCTGCTCCGCGAAGCAGTTTCATCACATGCAACAGCTTGTGCCCATAAGCTTCGCAGGCAAAAGTCTGTGGCCAATTTTCTAACCGTTTTTATTCATACCGATCCTTTTTCGGATAAACAAAAGTATGTTTCCAAAAGCGTAACACTAACACTCCCCATTGCATCAAATTTCGATGCCATTCTGGCCAAAGCAGCCCTTTACGGGCTCAAAAACATCTATCAGGGGGGTTTGCTCTACAAAAAAGCAGGGGTGATCGTAAGTGGAATTAGCGCTCAGGATGCAGTTCAGGGAAACCTTTTCGTAAGCCATGATACCGATAAGCAAAATGCTGTTTCGCAGGTTACCGATTACCTAAATGCTCGCTATGGTAGAAAAACGCTAAGTATAGCCGTTATGGGAAGCAGTAAAGAATGGAAGTTGAAGCAAGAGAAGCTTTCACCGGGGTATACAACCCGATGGGATGAAATTCTGAACATTCAAGTATAGATAAGTATGTGTTTCTACTATGCCATAACCAAAAAGAATCCTGATAAGCTAATAAAGGCTGGGGTTATAAACGCTAAACAGCTATCGCTTTTCGGCGATCATTTCCTGGTAATTGGATTTGATCATCCTGAGATGCCAGTGATAACCAGCGATGAACCCGATAAGCTTAACTTTTTCAGGTGGGGCTTGGTACCCAATTCGGTAAGATCCGAGAAAGAAGCTGCAAACTTTTTAAAGGAGTACAGCACCCTGAATGCCAACGGCGAGAAGATATTCACCAGCAAGATATACAAAGATCCATTACTTACTCAACGCTGCCTGGTGCTATGCTCCGGATTTTTTGAATGGCGTAAGGTTAAGGGAAAAAAGATACCCTATTACATAAGCCTTAAGGATGAAAGCCTATTTGTTTTTGCAGGAGTTTGGGATAAGTGGACAGATGAGAGTAACAAAGAGCATTTTACCTACTCGGTGCTTACCACCGAAGCAAATGCTTTAATGGCTCAAATCCATAACACCAAGAAACGGATGCCATTGATTCTAACACCCGAAAGAGCAAAGCTTTGGCTTTCGACCAATCTAACTTCTGAACAAATAAAGGAGCTAATTACTCCCTTTGAAGCTAAAAACCTGAAGGCTTATACCATTAAACAGTTTCTTCCTATCTCCCCAAAAGAAGATATGGGTTCAAGTGTAATTGCTTACTACCATTATCCAGGCATTAGCCAAATTGTTTCGGATGAGGATAAACTAAAATTTCATGAGAAACCAGGGGAACAGCTTAAGCTTGGTTTTTAGGTAGTTAAATAAAAAAACCGGAGCGTAAACTCCGGCTTCATTCTATTCGTAGTCGATCAATACAGAACCCTTTGGCACTTTATCCCCCTCCTTAACAAAAACCTTTTTGATAATTCCAGGGAATGGCGATAGAACCTGATTCATCATTTTCATTGCTTCGAACACAAGAAGTAAATCTCCGGGTTCAACCCTATCGCCTGGTTTAACCGAAACCTTTATTATCGTACCAGGGATAAATGATTTTAACTCTTTTAGTTGCGGGGCAACCCACTTAGTACGTAGTTCATTTTTCCTGGTTGTAAGGGTTCTATATTTGGTTCCTTCAATAATCATATGCCTAAACATAGGATTATCAGCAATGTTAACCTTTTCCTTAACATTGGTTTTGCCTGTCTCACCTTTTACTTTTTTTGTCATAAATCAAATTTTAAAAAGGTGGAATTCCATGTTTTTTCCAGGGTCTATCTGAAACCTTATTCACCGAAACCTCAAGAGCGTGAATCAATAGCTTACGTGTTTCGTATGGTTCAATCACTGTATCAATATACCCTCTGGCAGCAGCAACGTAAGGATTGGCAAACTTCTGCTTATATTCCTTAACCTTTAAGCGACGCATTTTGTCAGGATCCTCTGCTTCCATGATCTCCTTACGGAAAATAATGTTAGCAGCACCCTCTGGTCCCATTACTGCGATCTCGGCACCGGGCCAAGCAAAAACAAAATCGGCACGTAAGTGGCGAGAGTTCATGGCAATGTATCCTCCGCCATAGGCTTTACGAATAATTACCGTTGTTTTGGGGACAGATGCCTCACTGAAGGCATACAATAACTTAGCTCCATGGCGAATTACACCAGCATGCTCCTGATCTACACCGGGTAAATAACCTGGTAGATCAACTAAGGTAACAAGAGGTATGCTAAATGCATTACAGTAACGAATGAATCGTGCTGCTTTGTCGGAAGAGTCTACATCGAGAACACCTGCAAGAACCAAGGGTTGGTTTGCCACAAACCCAACGGTATCACCATTGATCCTTCCAAAACCAACGACTATGTTGGCCGCCCAGTATTCGTGAATTTCGAAGAAATCAGAATCATCGGCTATTGCCTTAATTACATCCCTTACATCGTAAGGTTGCTTTGGATCACCAGGAACAATCTCCTCAATGTTATACTCTGGTTTTGGATCCTTGGGTTCAAATTTACGAGCCTTCTTGGTATTGTTCCATGGAATGTAGGTAATAAGCTTCTTTATTTGCTCGAAACATTCCATTTCGCTTTCTGCATAGAAATGTGCATTTCCTGTAATCTCGGCATGAACACGAGCACCACCCAGCTCTTCCATGGAGATTTCTTCCCCTAAAACAGTTTTAATGACTTCTGGGCCAGTGATAAACATCTTAGAGATGTTATCAACAGTAAAAACAAAATCAGTTAAAGCAGGAGAGTACACCGCACCACCAGCGCACGGACCTAAAATAACCGAAATCTGAGGTATCACACCACTAGCCAAGGTGTTACGAAAGAATATCTCCCCGTAACCTGCCAATGAATTTACCCCTTCCTGGATACGCGCCCCACCTGAGTCGTTGATTCCAATAAGCGGAATCCTCATGCGAAGTGCATAGTCCATAATCTTTGTAATCTTTCGGGCATGCATTAGCCCAAGCGATCCCCCAGCAACAGTAAAATCCTGTGCAAAAATAGCAACCGGTGCTCCATAGATTGTACCAGTTCCAATGACAACGCCATCGCCATGGAGTACTTTAGCCTCCATGCCAAAATCGCGTGCCTCGTGCTCAACGAAAAGATCGTATTCGTTAAAAGAATCTTCATCAAGAAGGGCAATAACCCGCTCGCGAGCAGTTAATTTCCCCATTGCTTGTTGCTTGGCAATAGCCTGTTCGCCACCACCCTGAAGAATCTCTTCTTTACGCTTTTTGAGCTCTAAGATTTTTCTTTTTAAAGGCATAAATTTCCTTTATTAGTTAATACTAATTGCTCTTAATAATAAAAAAAGTCTGTTTGAGACTACAACGTTAATAAATCAAACCAAATAAATGGGTATAAAATGGAAGCTTTTTGATGAAAAAACATCAACCCCTATTGATTTTCAATGCGATCCTAGTTTTCAGCTAGAATGATTATGAGTTTCATTCCACATTGTACCAATAGTTCTGTAAGAAACAATCAAAACGACTGTTTAACAATTACTTAATTTGTTTTGGAAGAGGAATTCTAAAAATTTTATTACCTAAAAAAATTTCAATCCTTTGGAATAAAGATTTTTCCTTTCTATTAATAAAGGTTAGAGCAACCCCGTCGGCTTCGGCACGAGCTGTTCGACCAATGCGATGAACATAATCCTCAGGATCATTGGGCACATCAAAGTTAACAATCAAGTCAATGTCCTCAATATCAATTCCTCTTGAGATGATATCGGTGGCAACCAGTAGCTGAAATTTTCTGTTCTTGAACTGCCTAAGCACCTCCTCGCGCTCCTTCTGCTCCAGATCAGAATGGATTGCCCTTGCTGCCATCCCTTCGTGCACTAGCGAACGTTCTATGCTTTTCACTTTAACCTTTGTGGATGCAAAAATAATGGCACTCTTAACATGGTCTTTCCCTTTAAGAAGATGGCTGAGCAATGCAATTTTCAACGACTCATCTACCTCATATACAGCCTGAAGAACGTTATCTGCCGGTTTTGAAATGGCTATACTAACCTCCATAGGGTCCTTTAAAATCTTTTTCGCCAGCTGACGAATGTTGTTGGGCATGGTAGCCGAAAACATCAGGGTCTGCCTTTTTGAGGGCAATAGGCTCACTATTTCAACAATATCTTCGTAAAACCCCATGTCAAGCATTCTATCGGCTTCATCAAGTACAAGGTGCTCCACTCGGTCGAGTTTTACATATCCCATGCGAATATGCTGTATCAATCGTCCTGGGGTAGCAATAATAAAATCGACCCCTCTCTGTATGGCAACCCTTTGCTTATCCCAAATTGCGCTTTCGTTTCCACCATATACTGCTATTGAACTGGCGGGAGCAAAGTAGCCAAATCCTTCGAGATGCTGATCAATTTGTATGGCCAGCTCGCGTGTTGGTACGATTACAAGGGTACTGATATAGTTAAGCTTTGCGGGAAGCATGGTAAGCTTGTTGAGAATTGGCAAAATGAATGCTGCGGTTTTCCCGGTACCTGTTTGCGCACAGGCAATAATATCTCTGCCTTGCATAATAAGCGGTATGGACTGCTCCTGAACGGGTGTTGGATCCTCAAATCCCATGGCTATAATACCATCCATAATGGACTGCTGGAAGCCAAAATCTTTGAAATTCAAAATAAGAAGTTTTTAAAATTGATAAACTTGATAATGAAAAATGCTACAGAAAAATTTTAAATCTAAAAAGATGATTCTTTAGCCTTGCAATTTTTTATAGTATAATTTGGGAGCAAAGGTATACTTTTTTACTGTTTCAACATTGATTTTTGTTTTTAATTACAAATGAGACTATTGCGAATTTGTTTTCAGTAAAGCTAGTATTCAAACACATCTCCAGCTTTTATTTGCTTAACCTTGAAACTTGTGTAAAAGGCCGATAACGCTGGCAGGGCAGTGCAATGCGATGGATGGATATGCTTAACCTCATTTTTCTTGAGGTAGTTAATGGTTTCCTTGGTTTGCCGATTGTTTTCCTTGAGATGAAAACCTCCCATTACACCGTAAATTATACTGTCGCCTGTAACTTTCTTTGCGTGCTCAAGGGTGTTCACCACACCTGAGTGCCCACAACCTGTAACCACAAATACTCCATGCTCGGTTTTTAGCGCCAAGGCGCTATCGTCCATCACAAAATCGGGTGTGCCATCATCAAGGATAAAGGTTGTAGTTTGCGATTCAAAATCTGTAATACGGGGGATTTCTCCCAGAAAAAAGGCGCCATCGAAAAGTTCGTAAGGTTTCTCCGAGGTTATAAGATTAAACATTGCAGATATTTCTTCCTTCGTGTTTTTGAGACCGATATAGGTTCGTTTCGTTTTGCCGTAACGCTTTACGAAACAGCCGGGGTGGCAAACCAATTTCCCGCCATTCAGATTAGCCAAACCATTTCCATGATCGAAGTGACCATGGCTAAGCACGATAAAATCTGCCTTCTGAACCGATAGGTTCATAATCTTGGCGTTCTCCAGAAAAAGGTTGGTTTGGGCTGTATCGAAGAGAATAGTTTTGCCATTGTGTTCAATAAAAAACGAAAGACCAAACTCGGCTTTTGTGTTAATGCCTGGCGTGTTATCGACTAGAATAGATATTTTCATGACGAATAATCTTTTTGATAATAATTCAAAGATGACAAATTACACATGATCAGAATGATGCAAAGGATCCACAAGTTCTCTATACTTAAACACAATTTTCTTAAAATCTTCCCACGTCGATCGTTTTAACGATGGATCTCGGAGCAGGGCGGCTGGGTGATACACGGGCATGGCTAGCCTTCCATCCAAATCAACCCAGTTGCCCCGTTCACGGGTAATTCTATGCTCCTGCCCCGCCATATACTTTAACGCGGTAGCGCCCAGCAAAATTAAAATCTTTGGACCAATCAGCTCTATTTGCTTCAGCAGGTAAGGCATACAAACTGCTGCTTCTTGCGTTGTTGGCATGCGATTATCGGGCGGACGGCATTTTACAATATTGCTGATAAAAACATGCTCCTCACGAGTAAATCCGCAGGCAGCCAATATTTTATCGAGTAATTGTCCCGACTTCCCCACAAAGGGTCGTCCCTTCAAATCCTCATCTCTACCTGGTGCTTCGCCAATAATTAGAATTGGGGCATTCTCGTTCCCCTCACCAAAAATTACATGATTCCGTATTTGTGATAAATTGCATTTGGTGCAAGTTAGAACATCTTCTTTAAGTAGTTTTAAATCATGGTTCATAGAGTTTTCTGTTCATATGATTTTATATGCTCTAAATTACTATTTATGTGTAACTTTGATCTTATAAAAACCATTATTCATCTACAATCCAATGGAAACAATTTCATACCATCCAATAGGAAGAGTAATCTCTCCATTTAACGAAACGGTAGATACTCCCATACAGCCCTCATCGGCAAGCGGTTACAAAGGAAGAATAGAAATCTTTCCCGAGTTTACTAATGGCCTTAAGGATATTGAAGGTTTCTCTCATCTTATTTTGATCTACCATTTCCATCTATCAAAGGGGTACGATCTGCAGGTAAAACCCTTTCTGGATGAAGAGGCGCGTGGGATATTTGCAACCCGTGCGCCCAAGCGCCCCAATGGAATAGGAATGTCAATTGTAAAGCTGGTTAAAGTTGAGGGGAGCACCCTATACGTTGAAGGTATTGATGCGCTAAATGGTACTCCCCTGCTCGACATTAAACCCTATGTACCTCAGTTTAATAATGCCAAAAATGTGAAGATAGGCTGGCTCACAGATAAAAAGGATAAGATCAGAACCCGTAGAGCGGATAATCGGTTTGATTAAGCTTTAACAAATAGCGAACTCACAATCCTGTCGAACGCCTCGATGGCCACTTGGCTTTCCTGATTGAATACGCTGAGACCCTTCTCCGCTGCTTCGCCAACCTCGGCAATTAAAGGAATTAAACCAACTAATGGAACATTTAGTTCTTTTGCCAGCTTTTCTCCCCCACCCTGACCAAAGATATAGTACCTTTCATCGGGATGAGGCTTTGGCGTAAACCACGACATATTCTCGATTACACCTAGTATAGGCACTTCCAAATCCTTGTTTCTGAATAGAGAAGCCGCCTTGCGGGCATCGTTAAGGGCAATCTCCTGGGGAGTTGTTACAATCAGTGCGCCGGTCAGCGTTAGCTTTTGCACAGCCGTTAGCTGGATGTCGCTGGTTCCCGGAGGGAAGTCGATAATCATATAGTCGGTATCGCCCCACTGGGTGTTCTCCAGAAGTTGCGTTAACGCATTGGAGGCCATTGGCCCACGCCAAATCAACCCTTGGTTGTTCTTCACGAAAAACCCAATGGACATTACCTTTACACCATACTTCTCAATGGGCATCATCAGCTGTTTCTCGCCCTCCTCAAAAACTTCGGGCATGGCATCCTCAATTCCAAACATTTTGGGGATTGAGGGGCCAAAGATATCGGCATCCACTAACGCTACGCTGTAACCATTACGTGCCAAGGCAATTGCCAAATTTGCCGAGACTGTTGATTTACCAACACCGCCTTTCCCCGATGCAACGGTGATGATGTTCTTAACTTCGGGCAGATAAATTTTTTCAAAAGCAGCCATTTCTATTTCTCTTTACACATTAGTTTTAAAAGTTTATTAGCTATCTGTTCGGCTGCTTTTATTAGTGGATATGCAGCAGGCGAGGCTGTTAGGCAAGGGTGCGTACCAACCTGCATGGTTAGCAATGAATTCACCGACATTCGGTTCTGAATTGCTAACCCGATTACATTGGTTAGTTCTCCTGCCTCGGGACCCCCAATAACTTCTCCTCCAATTATTACACCCGAATTCTTTGCAGCTACTAATTTAACAATCTGCTTATGAGCGCCCGGAAGATTTCCTGGGTGACGATCAACCCCCTCGAACAGGCCTGTAATTACGTCAATATCTTCCTCTTTTGCTCTCTGCTCAGTAAGTCCGGCCGTACCAAAGCCGGTAGTATCAAGCGCGGTGGAATAAATTGCGATAGTCCCGCTAAAGGTTTTCACCACGTGCAGGTTGAAAAGGTTCATGCCAGCAATTCGTGCTTCGGCACAAGCGGTTGATGCCAGCATTGTGGGAACTCTACGACGGGTAACAAAATCACGTTTCTGAGCGCAGTCGCCAATGGCGAAAACATCCTTGGTATGGGTGCGCATGTACTCATCCACCGCAATAAAACTACCCTCATCGATGCTAATTCCTGATTTGCGAGCCAATTCAGTATTTGGCTTATAGCCCATGGAGAGTATCACTGCATCCATTGAAAGTTTCTGGCCATCTTCTAGCTCAATGGATTCAACTTTCCCGCTTCCATGTACTTTCTTTATGCCTTTCCCAGTAATTACTTTCACCCCACGAGTTTCGAGCATCTCGTGAATCTTCTCCGACAGTTCGATGTCAAAAGCCAGGTTAAGGATATGGGGCAATTTTTCGATAAGTGTTACATTGTAGCCATGTTTACGGAGTTCATCGGAAAGCTCAACGCCAATAAAACCTGCGCCAATTACGGCAATGTTTTTTGCTGACCCAAGCTTTACGTTCATCTCATCGAGGTACTGCCTATCCTTGGGGATAACGAAAACATTCTCTAGGTCGGCACCTTCAAGCCACTTTGGCTTTATGGGATTTGACCCAGTAGCGATAATCAACTTCTTGTAACCAATTTTTTCGCCGCTGGCGAAGGTTACAACCTTTCCGTTAGTGTCAATCTCAACGGCTTCGTCAACCAACGAGGTAACACCAATTTTCCCCATCATGCCATCAACGGGCATAAGGTTCTTCTCGCTACTCTCGAGCGTTCCGAAAATGTAAGGAATTCCGCAGGGAACCATTACATCCTTCTGCTTTTTTACAAGGATAAAATCCTTATCGGGCCAATGGGTCTTACCCGTTACTGCGGCAACCATTCCGGCTGCGCTGCCACCAATTATTAGAACGTCTGTGTTTTTCATGCTGTTTTCTGTTTAGGTTGAAAATATGATTAATAATTACAAAAGATTACTTTACGTTTTCTCTTTAATTTCAAATACGTTGTGGTTTGAATCGCTTACAAAGAGGGTTTCGGAGCTACTCGTTCGGCGAGTAAATACCCTATAACCCTTTTGCTTAGCCGCTATTGATATACCCTGAGAATTTTTAGTTTGAATGCATATATGATTGTACGAGTGTGTTAGAGGTGAATCGCTGATAAATAGCTCCATGTCAAGCCCACGGCATAAGCCAAATAGTATGCTAACTTTACTATTGATTCCAAAAATATCATTCGATTCCTCAGCAGATAGTTGCATCGTTCTAATGGGTTCAAAACCCAGTATATCAATATAGAATGAATCGACATCCCTCTCAATCACCTGCAATCCAATATGTTTAAATATGATGTCCATCTTAGTATTCAATTCCTTTTCGTGCTTCAATTCCATTGTTGTAGTAGTGCTTAATTTCCTTCATCTCGGTTACCAAATCGGCGGCTTTAATAATTTCCTCGGGTGCATAGCGACCGGTGAGGAGTATCTCCATTTCTGATGGTTTATCCTTTAGCAATGCTAACACTATGTCAACGCCAAACAACCTATAGTACAATGCGATGCAAATCTCATCAAGGATAACCATATCGAACATATTCTTCTCGATAATTGATGTTATCTCAGACAACCCGTTACGGGCTGCATCAATATCCTTTTGTGTTGGCTTGTTCTTGATAAAGCAATCCAATCCGTACTGCCTGATCACAATCTCAGGAAAACGTTTAAGCGATTCTAGCTCAGCGTAATGCATACCCTTCACGAACTGTCCTATAAAAACCTTTTTCCCTGCTCCAACGGCTCTAACCGCTAAACCAATGGCTGCGGTGGTTTTCCCCTTGCCGTTTCCAGTATAGAGGTGGATGTAACCGGTTGACTTTTGTTCACCTTTCATCATAAACTGTTTTTAATTAAATATCTGCAAGCAAACGCTATACGGTATTCCAACAACCATGAGATTATCTTTTACTCCACCGTAATTCCTCGACTCGGGACAACCAAATGAAACGCTTATCACTCCATGCTTGTAAGTATTTGCAAAAACATTCCCGCACACCGACATAAATGTATAAGGCTTGATGATTGGGTATTGGCTCAACTTCAGGGCGTATTCCTTCATCAGCTCCATAACATCCTTGGGGGAAATGAATAGGATAAACATATCGGGGGTCACCTCCTTCTCCATCTCCTCGTCTATTCCCATTAAGATATTTTGGATTGGCGATTCGAAATGAGGGATATCGTTCACCGCCATTCTTATAATCTGAGAAGCTATTCCGCTCTCCTGAGCAATATGCTGAACCAATTCCTCATCGTGCTTTAAGATACCCATGCTGCGCTTTGCGCCATAGCACGATAAATTCTGCGGATTGAAAAGCAGGGGTGTTTTGAAAGCATCGTTCACTGCCTCGCAGAACCGAATCTGCTTGATGGGTGAATTATCGAATTCTTTCTGATAGTTCACCTTTAGCCCAAGGCACTTGTTACCAAAACGTTTCTTCAGCTTGTTGATCATTCGGGGTTCTGTTTTTTGTACTTCGAGATTACTTGACATACATCGGACATGGTATTGTTGGTTATACTATTTGGCAAACTGCCTCATAATCTTTTTTAACTTGCTGGATAACAATGATTTTCGGATAGGACTAACCCTGTCCACAAAGAGAATTCCTTCAAGATGGTCGTACTCGTGCTGAAAAATGCGCGCCTCAATTCCATTAACTTTCCGTTCTACAGGCGTAAATGATTCGTCTAAATAATTGACAGTAATACTCTTGGGACGTTCAACCTCCTCGTATATACCGGGAATACTCAGACAGCCTTCGCTGTATAAAATGGTTTCCTGACTTCTGCTTATAATTTGCGGATTGATCACTAACCTCTTGAATTTCTCAACCGATTCATCATCCTCGGCAATGGGATTGGAATCCATTACGAATGCCCGTTTCAATACTCCTATTTGCGGTGCTGCTAATCCTATTCCTCCCTCCTTCTTAAGAGTATCGAACAGGTTGTCGCTTAGCTGGGTTATGTTATCTGCCTTCGTAATCTCAACCGATTGCTTCCTTAAAAGAGTAGAACCATATTTTAATACCTTAGAAACCATTAGCCTAAAGTTGATGTTTGCGTAAATAGAATTTCTTTGATTTATAGAGTAACTGCTGTACTTTGTCCTCCTGTATTAAATTTTTAACAACCTCATATTCAGCATTATCCTTTGCTAAAAGTTCAACCATGGTGTCCTCTCTAATGGGATGAACAGCGCAAATATTCAGAATATCCTCCTTTGCATTGCCTGTAAAGCCAGTATTGGTGCCCTCAAAACCAAGTATTAACTCAGTATTTAAACCTTTCTCTGTAAAAATTTGATACGCCTCGTTTATAGCTATCTCGTTTGGTGGAGTAACAGATGGTACCGCAGGCGGACGGGTTGGAATTGATATATAGGCAATTGTAGGTTTAACCTGCGAAACCAACTCCGCTGTTTGCATTAGCACCCCGGGATTATCGTTTATTCCCTGAACTAGCATGGTTTCGCTAACTAGCTTACCCTTAAATTCTTCGGAAAATTTCAGCAAGCCCTCAACGTATAAACGATAATTAACCCTAAAATGCGGTCTGTTAATTTGTTTCCAAGCGGCCTCATCCGCCGAATCAATCTTTACCGAAACCCAATCGGCATTAATTAGCTCAGCTCTTACCTGCTTATCACTTAGTAGCGAGGCGTTTGTAATAACTGCAATGGGAATGTTAAATTTTTTCAGGGCCAGTATCGATTTGCCCAATTTTCCATCAAGAGTTGGCTCACCATTGGCCACAAATGTTAGATAATCGGGCATTTCCTTTAATTTTTCCAGGTGCTTTTCTACTTCTTTGGCAATTAATGATGGTTCGTAGAAAGGCTCACGGGTAACGCTGTACTTTTTGGTGATTCCAACCTGACAGTACACGCATGAGTATGAGCATATCTTTCGCGTTGGAATATTATTTATTCCAAGACTCATGCCCAGTCGGCGAGATGGTATAGGACCAAAACTAATCATTTTGCATCGCTTTTATCGAGGCGAACGTTTGAAAATCCCATAAGGGCTCTTAACATTCCATGAACCATAGCAATTGGTAGAATAATTAAGCCAACGATATGCATCCCCAATTCATAAATCAAAGTACTGTCTTTGTATGGTTTCCCCTTCAGTCTTGAGATTAATGCGCTGTAAGGAATTCCATATATGTTTCCAGCAATCATCAATTGTACTGCGGAAAGAATTATTCTTGCCTTCTCATTTCCATATTCTTCAATAACTGATTTGTAAGTATCTTTTTGAGGAAATCCTCTAGTATCAGCAAAATGCTGTGCGAAAACAATTGCTTTAGCTTCTTCTTGATTGATAAAAGTTCCATCTCCACTAAGAAAACTGTATATTTCTTCATTACTCATTCCTTGTTTTAATGCCATGTACGAATGGGCATATGAACAGGCAGCGCATCCGTTTACTTCCGTCACAGCCAGTTGCAATCTCTCAACAAAGTTCTTGTCCACTAATTTCTTTCTTTTATTTACCATCATCTTAGCTGCTGCACTTGGAATAAAAACAAAAGCGCAATACATTTCCCATAAGCTGAATTTTCTTTTATATTCAGTCCTTGAGCCTATTACATTAGGTATTTTTATACCTTTAACCATTGATGTCTATTTTTTTCTGTTTATATGCAAAGAAGTTAACCACTCGTTATGGTGTTCCAAATATCTTTCAATTCGTTACTCAGTTCAGATTTGGGAGCCCATTCGATAATACTTTTGCAGTTCACCATGGCATCAACCACTAAGGAATCGAATGGCAACTTCCCTGCGAGGGAAATTTTTGAATCTTGACAAAAGGCCTCGATTTGGGCTGCCATTTCGGTATTTAAATCGTACTTGTTGATAATGACCCATGCCTTAAGGTTGAATTTTGTAACAATTTCAAGGGTCCGTTTCAAATCGTGCAGCCCCGAAATGGTGGGTTCGGTAACTACAACTACATGGTCAACTCCTGTAATTGAAGAGATTACGGCACAGCCAATGCCTGGAGGACCATCGATTACGATATTGCTGAAATTATATTGCTTTGCGGTGTTCTTTGCCTTCTCCCGAACCATGTTCACTAGTTTCCCAGAGTTCTCCTCGCCCGGCGCCAGCCGCCCGTACACCATCCGTCCGTTACGAAAGGCTCCGGAATACATTCGGCTTTTATCGTTATCGACCATGGTAATTGCCCCGAGGGGACAAATGCGTGAGCAGAGCTGACAGCCATCGCACGAGGTTTCGGAAATCATAATTTCGCCGTGCAGGTCATGGATTGCATCGAAACGACAGTAGTCCAGACAGATACCACAATGGTTGCAAATTGAATAGTCGATTACCGCATTCTGCCCGGCTATGTAAACCTGCTCCTCCTCGTGGGTTGGATTGAAAATAATGTAGAGGTTAGCGGCATCCACATCGCAGTCGGCCAGCACTACCTGCTCCGATAGGGTAGCAAATGCAGCGCTGATGCTGCTCTTCCCTGTTCCTCCTTTTCCGCTGATTATGGCAATTTCCATGGTAAATGATTCTTACAATATATAGAAATAGTTTTCTTACATTTTAGCTATTATTACAAATTGCCACGGGCTTAAGCCCGTGGTAATTTTTTTGTGAAATCATGTGGCTTTAGCCACATCTTGTTTTACTCAATTGGGCTAAAGCCCAAATCTTTTTGTTTTTCTATCCACGGGCTTAAGCCCGTGGCAATTAAACTATTAATATCCTTGCTATAAAAATTTTAAATACCTTTCTTCTTTTTACCCCGACCTAAAGGTCGGGACTATCTATATTATGCCCCGATGGGTCATATTTATTTGCTAATTAAATAATTACACACTAAATCAAACACCTCAAGCAGCTTTTCCAGCAGCTCAGGTTTTTCTTTGGCTACAATTTCACCCTTTGAGTAAATGGATGCAATTTCCCTATCGAAAGGGATCTCCATCAACAAAGGTATTCTCTTATTTTTCAGGTATTTATAAATCTCATCATCGCCCAAACCGGCACGGTTTATAATAACCCCACAGGGTTTATTCATTGTTCGCAGGGTTTCCACCGATTGTATCAAATCGCTAAGCCCAAAGGGAGTGGGCTCAGTTACTAGAATAACATAATCAGCACGAGAAACCGTTTGGATAAAGGGACACGAAGTACCCGGCGGCGAATCCATAAGAATTACATGATTACTTCCCGCCTCATTTATGGCTGCCTTTATTACAGAAACCGGTGAGTAAACCCCAACCCTCATCCTTGATTCAACAATTCTTGCGTTCATGGAAATAGGATAGCAATTCACCTCCCCCAACGATACATCCTTCTCTGTTATAGCATCAAACTCACAAGCCACCGAACAAGCACCACAACCATGGCACAAATCCTCCATCACCTTAATTATTTTTGAGGGAGGAATAATAAAGATGGCCTTGTAGCTGCAGTAATCGTGGCATTTCCCGCAGTAGGTACATTTGCTCTCATCGATTACCGGAACCCTTTGGGTTACGTTGGTAGTTTTTTCTGCATTCCCTGCGAAAAAAACCATGTCGTTTGGTTCCTCGGCATCGCAATCAACTAGCGTAACAATCTGGTGTTTCTGCTGAAGAGCATAGAACAAACTAGTGGAAATTAGAGTCTTTCCCGTCCCTCCCTTGCCGCTGGCAATGGCAATCCTTATGGGTTCGCAGTTAATCATACATCAATCGGGTTTTCTCATCGCAAAGCGTTTCCTTTATTGCCCTCTGAAGAAATGGAGTATTCCAGGTATTAAGCACACCGTGGGTAAGGAAGTACTTCTCGGGGATAGGGTGGGTTCCAAATACTACCTTCATCCCGTACTTATCGTTAATGAACTTCTCGAAATGCTCCATGTAGGGGCAAGGGGGATAGCCAACCAGAAAGCCTGTGGCAAAATGGATATGGGTTGCGCCATTCTTTTTCATCTCCTCGGGAGCATACTCAATGTTGCCTCCTGGGCATCCATCACAAGTTGTGTAACCAACCACGTCAACGTCCACTTCCTTGTACATGGAAAATGCGCCCTCACGATTCTGAAGTGAACGGAAACATTTTCCCCCTGCGCAGGTTCTGTAGCGATCGCAGATGATAATTCCTATCTTGACCTTTTCCATGATTATTAGTTTAATGTTTTACACCAAGACATATTTAACTAGTTCATATTATGCACAATAAAACTTCCTTTCCGTACATTTAAAAATTCAGCTATTACTTCACACTTCACCATGAGCAAGAAGAAAATCCTTGAATCGTTCTGTTTAAGTAACCCTTCGAGGTTGCCCTGTCCCTTGGAAATTATTAAATCGACTTCATCATATTTTTCAATGAAATTTCTACTACACCTTGAAAGCACTGTTGAAGGAGCATCGTATCCATTGGATATTAGATCGGCAACCTTATCCATCCCAACATCAATGGCATCCTGCATTGTAACATCATTTAAAACTGGACCTCCCCTAACTGCATAAGTAATATCGTTGTGCATAAAGGTTTCAATGAAAAGCTTGTCAAAAACAATTTCTCCCGCATTATCCCCTAGGTAAAGAATTCGTTTGGCCTTACTTATCCTCTCTTTTAGCAAAGTTGAACGGTCAATGGCAAAATCATCTTCCAAAACCGTTGTAAAGGTTTTGCTAATATCGAAGCTGTTATTGGCACCATAATCCATGATGTTGCTAGCAATGGCAAGCCTTAACGCCAAACCAAAGGGATTATCTGAATCAATAACCCTACTCTTCCACGTTTTGTATAACTCCAATGCAACCCTGTTGTTATCCTCCTTCTCCTCTGCAAAGGGATCAACAATGCCAATCATGTCACAAAAAAAATTGTTAAGGTCACGTTGGATAGTGGGGCTATTTTCAATATTCTGTTTTTTAATGATGTCGTTGAAAAAAGTTAAGAAAGTTTGTTGCTTCGAATCAATAACTTCATACTTCTGAAAAAGTCTTCTGTATGTTTTCAAAAAGCATCCAACGCATCTTTGATCAGCCATCTTTTCACTTTTAATGCCTACAATTTCCGTGATCATGGTGTCCATCGTGGTTGCAATAGTTAGCGCTAAGAACCAACTTGTTGCTAATGAAATCGGTTACCAATGTTTTTGGGTCAACCATGGGAGCACCAATAAATACGTTGATATTCTGCTGATTGAATAGATCAATGGCTTTCTGTCCCATACCTCCTGCAATGACATCGGTGGCACCCAGCTGAGCAACCCAACGGGGATAGAGGCCAGGAATATGCTCAGGAGGCGTATGCGACTGAATATCTGTAATTTTACCGTTCTCCACCTTTACAAAGGCAAACTGCTCACAATGCCCAAAATGGGCACAAAGCGCTCCGTTTTCCAACGGAATGGCGATTATTTTGTTCATAAAATAATTTTTAAGTATTAATTTGTATTTCCCCATCATTGCTTCGTCTCGTCATCTTTTTTGACGAGACGAAGCAATCTTTAGATTTTTTGCAATAAACAGATTGCTTCATCCCGATTTAGCATCGGGATTCGCAATGACGTAACAAAAACATTTAAAATCCTCCCCTAAAGCGATTCTGCATTCCGAATCCTCTATTCCATCCACGTCCACGGCCACCACCACCGCGACCAAAGCCTAAACCCCTTCCAAAATTTTCAGGAAGGTTTTCGCTTGGGGTTCCACCCGTGGGCTGGTTTCCTCTTCCTGCACCATAATTGGTGCAGCGTCCCATTCTGCGGCCGGTCATTGGACCTTGTCCTACCGGACCTGATTGATCAAAACCTGGCATAGCTACCTCCTTATTTTAAATTTAAGAACATCGATTAACGATTGAGGATTTAAGATTTGATTTATTTGTATTTACTGCCTAAATCCTAAATCGTTAATAGACATTCCATATTATTTTTCTTATCAGCGTCATTGCGAGAACTCACCCAAAATTTTTGGGCATAAAGTGATGATGACAGAAATAAACGACCGTCATTGCGAGGGTACTTTCCGAACTTAGCGCAGCGATCTCATGAGCGAAGCGAATAACAAAGCAATCTATTAATTAACTGGCCTTTACAGATTGCTTCACCCACCAAAAAAAGGTGGGTTCGCAATGACGACAGATAATCTGTCATTGGTAGCGCTTTTTGCGATGCAATCATTTTTTGGAAACAGATTGCTTCGTCGGAAACAACACCTCCCTGCCTACCGCAGGCAGGCTCGCAATAACGAACTGCTACTCTCCGCTCCTCAACCGTTTTCCTTTTCCCTGCCCGCATCCCGATTTGCGACCCTTGCCCATTCCTTTTCCCAGTTTATGCAATTTTTCCTCATCGGATGCGTTCCCACATTCTCCTAATCTTCTCCCCGTACGGGAACCTTTCCCATCGGGGCCTGTTCCATCCATTCTAGGCATCTCAAAAAATAATTAATGATCCAACATATCAATAATTTCCTTCACCTTTTTGGCTTCCTTTACCACAATCATCTGTATTTTAAGGCTATCGACAAGCGATTTGATCTTCATCCCGAACTCGCCTGAAACAATTTTGCTCACGTTGCGTGAGGCCACAAGCTGCACCGAAGCAGGTCCGGCACCATTCTCTGCCTCCTTATTGGGGTTGGGAACAAACTCCGTCGATTTGCTCTCCGTATCGTAAATAACGAAGTAAGCGCAACGACCAAAACGCTCGTCGAGCGTTGACTCCAATGAATTTCCTGTTGATGTAATGGCTACTTTCATATCTTATTAGTTTAAGTTTCTACGTCTATTTGATCTTCCTTTCCTTCGCATTGGTGATTGACATTCGGGGCATACTTCTTGGCTGCAAGGCCTTCCAAATTGATGCTCCCTTTCAAATCCACAGCGAGGACATATGCAAAGATCAACGTATTGCCTTACCTCTTTCCCTTCAGGCATCTCACTATCAACTTCATACCCTTTTATACTTTCACCTCCACAAAGCGGGCAATTGGTAATATCAATTTCCTTCTGCGGGTTATTAAAGAAGCATTTGCATTGGTTACATTTGTACCAATCGCTATCGAAATATACCTTTCCGCCATCGATTACTATTTGCCTACCCTCCGCAAATGCAACCGCAACCTTCTGACGAACAGAAGCATAAATACGTGTAAACGTTGGGCGCGAAACGCCCATTAAAACCGAAGCCTGATGGTGGTTATACATATCGTAATCGCACAACCTCAACGCTTCGTACTCCTCGAAATGAAGCAAAACTGGCTCTACTTTAGCACCTTCCACATCAGGGCCATAGGGCTTGAAACCCTTTATTGGCGGAGGGTTAAGAACTTTTCTTAATTTTTTTAATCGTGGCGACATTCTATTAATGAGCATTTGTTCACTGCAAATATAATGAACATATGCTCATTTTGCAAGTTTTTTTTTATTTTTTTTACATCAGTACATATTTTTAATATCTTTAGATGTATAAAAGAAGAAATATTTTATCGCTAGTGTTACTTTATAGTAAAAAAATTATGCCCAGCCTATCACCCGGAACATCAGGCGCGAAAGAAGCTTACGGGGTCTCCATTGTTAGAGACGATTTAAGCATCACCATCCCGCCCAAAGCGTTAAACCGCTATGGTCTATCGGATAACGACATGGTATTACTATCATCTACGCGCATTGGAGAACCGGGTTTGGCTATCATGAACAAGGAGAAAGCCTACCAAAGCGTTTTCAAAGAAATAATCGATCGGATTGATTCCCTGAACGCTGTTTTCATGCAGGGGAAAAGGGTTTTTTCCATTACCTGCATTACTGACAGAAAAGTGTTTTTAACACCTGAACTGCTAAATGCTTTCCACCTTAAAAAGGGAGACAGGTTAGTTGTTGTAAAAAGCACTACTGTTACCATGAGCTACTCTCCCGTTGAAATATGGAAGCGAAAATTTGAACTGCATGGTTTTTTTGAGGCAATTGAAAACATGAAGAAACTGGAGGAATTTTAGCACTGGAATTATTGAAAAGGGGAACAAACTACTTACCTCATCACACTGTAATATTTTGAATATAATCTGAAATCAATAATCTGATAGGGTTTATGCATCAAACCCTAAATTTATTGCTCACAAAATTTTGAAAAAAAGGTTGGTATTATTTAGTAATTCCCTGATCCTAAGATTGTATTAAACACCAAAGCATCTTATTCGAAATTGTGTATATAATAGGAATTGAATTAATTTAATTCCGCTTTTGTTACCTTTGCATCCAAGAATATTTCAAACTACAAGATTTAAAAAAATTGATGAAATATAAGCATATCTTCTTCGACCTTGACCGAACCCTTTGGGATTTTGACCAGAACATGCGGTTAACCCTTCAGGAAATATATAACCGACACAACCTTGGGTCGGCGTTTGCGGATTACGACAGCTTTCACAAATCGTTTGTTGGCCATAATGAGAGGTTATGGGACTACTACAGAAAGGGACGTATGAAGAAGGAGATTCTTCGCTTCAAGCGATTTGACCTAACCCTTAAGGATGCAGGCATTAAGAATGAATTTTTGGCGCAAACCATTGGCGAGGAGTACATTACCGAAAGTCCCATGAAAACTGCCTTGATTCCTTACACCATTGAAACGCTGGAATATCTTCATAAAAAATACAACCTGCATATCATCACCAATGGTTTTAACGAGGTACAGTTTACCAAGCTGACGCTTTGCGGCATTGAGAAGTACTTCCAAAAGGTGATCACATCGGAAATGTCTGGCTTCCACAAGCCTCGTCCCGAGGCTTTTAGCCATCCCCTATCTGTTGTCAATGCAAAAAAACAGGAATCCCTAATGGTTGGTGATGACCTAGAGATAGATGTGCTGGGAGCCAAAAACTTTGGCATGGATCAGGTTTTCTACAATCCCGAAGGGATAGCCCATAATGAGAGCGTAACATACGAAATCAAATCGCTGAATGAACTAATTGATATACTATAACGTTTTTTTATTGGGTGGAATGGATTCTAAAAACACTGGTAAAGAAGGGGGAGATTGGAATCCGACATGCATCATAAAATAATACATAGTCAAACTGTTAGCCAAAGCTATTTTTATGCAATTAGGATTACTAAAGATATAACCCTGAAGCTGTTTCCTTCTATTAGTAAGGAATGTCATCATCTGATCCTGCGCCCGCAATGAAGTCGAAGTCGGAATCGCCTGCTGAACCCGGTAAGGGATCCATGTTCATCTTCGATTTAAACGTTACTGCCTGTGGCGTAGAGGCTTCGACTCCAGCAAAAGCGGGGAAATCAGTCACATCAAGGTCGGTAAACTTGGCCAACTCCTTGCGGAATCGCAACTTTATGTCGCCGGTTGCACCATTACGGTGCTTTGCCACAATAACCTCTGCCAAACCTGCCAGGGAGTTTCCATCCTCATCCTCCATAAAACCATAGTACTCGGGTCTATGGATGAATAGAACCATATCAGCATCCTGCTCAATGGCGCCCGATTCGCGTAGATCCGAAAGTTGAGGTCGCTTATATCCTCCACGTGTTTCCACCGATCGGTTCAGCTGCGAAAGCGCAATAATGGGAACGTTAAGTTCCTTGGCAATGGCTTTAAGCGAACGGGAAATGGTGCTTACCTCCTGTTCACGGTTTCCCTTTGCCTCGGAGGGTCCTGTCATCAGCTGCAGGTAGTCGATGATGATGATTTGAACATTGTATTGTGCTTTCAGCCTACGGCATTTTGCCCTCAGCTCAAAAATGGAGAGAGCTGGGGAATCGTCGATAAATATTTTTGAGTTCTGTAGATCGCTGATCTTAACGGTTAGCTGAGCCCACTCGTGTGGTGTGAGTTTGCCATTGCGAATTTTCTCGTGTGATATTCCCGATTCGCTCACAATAAGTCTTTTAATGAGCTGCGGGCTCGACATTTCCAGCGAGAAAAAGGCAACTGATACATCGTGATCAACAGACATATTGCGGGCCATGGAGAGCACAAAAGCTGTTTTTCCCATTGATGGGCGGGCTGCCACAATAATCAGGTCTGAAGCTTGCCAGCCCGAAGTCATCCTGTCGAGCTCGGAGTAACCACAGGGAACGCCGCTAAGGCCATCCTCCCTTTTACCAGCCTCTTCAAGCTCGTGTAATGCTTTCTTCACAAGCACGTTGATGGGTGCTGTTTCGCGCTTGATATTGCCTTCGGCAACCTTGAAGAGCTCCATCTCGGAGTAATCGAGCAGGTCGTCAACATCCAACGAATCGTCGAAGGCTTTGGATTGGATTTCGCTCGATACCCTGATCAGCTCTCGCTGAATGTACTTTTGGGCAATGATCTTGGAGTGAAACTCAAGGTGTGCCGCCGATCCAACTTTTGAAGTTAGCTGAGCCAGATAAATCGCCCCTCCTACCTCATCCAGCTCATCGCGTTTGCGAAGCTCCTCGGTAACGGTAAGCAGATCGATGGGCTCGTGCCGGGTTGAAAGGTCAAGTACCGCCTTGAATATCTTCTGATGGTTCTCCTTGTAGAAACTTTCGGGTTTAAGCACATCGACAACCGAAACAACAGCATCCCTCTCGACCATGATCGCCCCTAGTACTGCCTCCTCAAGCTCCAAGGCCTGTGGAGGTACTTTTCCCAGGTCTAATCCAACCATGGTGGTGGGGTTTGGTTTGCGATTCCCTGTAGCTCTTTTCTCTGCCATACCATTTATTTTTTTGCAAAGGTAATCCCCTTATCATTTTTTGAAGAAAAAAACAGCAGTAGGTTATCAACAAAATTGCTATTCTCTGTTTTTCAGCCGCTTGAATGCTTTAGATAAATTTTTAGAAATTGACAAAATGATTTTTTTAGATCATTGCAGGAGATTTTTTATACATTTGTTAAAAAACATAAAAAGTTGCTTTTACAATCTGTTTGTGTTATCAAAAGCAACTTTTATTGGATATATAAACAAGTTGTAGCACATTTTGACGGTGAAACTGAATCGCAAAAAAGTCGTATATTTGAGAAAAATATGAGCAATGAAAACATTACGTTTTAGGACAAGAATTTCAAAATCAGGGACTATTCATCTGCCCAAGAACTCTTCACTGGTGGACAAGGAAGTGGATGTAATTATTATGCCTAAAACAAGAAGATTAAGAAAAACCTTAAAAGCCAAAGAATTTGTTGAAAAATGGGCGGGTTTTCTATATCCTCTTGAAAGTAATGACTCAAAATTTGACTACTTAATGGAAAAGTACAAATGAAAAGACTATTACTTGACACGAATATAATTCTTGACATTGCCCTAAAACGAGAACCTCATTTTCAACTTTCCTCGAAAATTTTTGAATTAATTGACAAAAAACGCATTATCGGCTTTATTACTGCATCCACAGTTACCGACATATATTATATTTCTAGAAAAGAAAAAGGGAATGAAATTGCAATTGAATTCATTTCGAACTTAATTGAAATAGTTGATGTTATTGGCGTTGACAAGAGTACTATTGTTAAAGCATTAAAATCAAACATCAAAGACTTTGAAGATGCAGTTCAAGTTTCAGCAGCTGAAAACTATGAAATTCAAATAATAGTTACTAGAAATAAATCCGACTTTTTGAATTCAGGTTTAGAAATTCTGACACCGAAAGAATTAATTGACAGTCAGAATTAAAAACGTGCTACAACACGGGGTGTAACCAATTTGGGCTGAATGGGTTACGGGAAGGGGTCGGCACGCAGGGAAAGTTTTAACGGGGGATAAATCCCAAGCCCCGCGCCCCCAAACTGGTCACACCCCCAGCCGTTAGCGTTCATGCTGAAAAAAGACATCGCGACACCTTGACTACGAAACGAGAAATATAAACGACATGACAGAAATAGAAGAAAAAATATCCAGACCCTTCGCGTTTTTAAAATTTCTTCCGAACCACATTGCACACATTGCCAAAGCCCCACGAGCCAACGCTGAAACCAACGCTTTGTCAAAGAGTGCAATTTTGCCGTCTCACAACTAAAGGAATGATTATCATAAACTGAAATGGAAAATAACCACATAGACATAAAAAACAAACTTGATGAAGGGCTGACTTTTAAAATCTCACGATTTAAGGAGCAAATTAAAAAAACAAAACCTCACAAACATGATGAATATTACGAACTCATCTTTTTAAATGACGGAGAAGGTTTTCATTGTATAGAATCGGAGAAATTTATGATTACAACTCCTGAATTTTATTTCTTAAAACCAGGACAACTCCATTTTTGGCAATTCACATCTATTCCAAAAGGTTTTGTAATCATTCTCAAAAACAATGAATTCAATCCTGTAAACGAAAACTTGCTGATTGATTTGCTTCTAAAATTAACTGATATTACAAGATTAGAAATTCAGCAAGACAAATATCCAACTCACATTTTGGAAGATATTTTTAACGAATATCAACTTAATACCCAATACTCCAAAGAAATTATCCATGGACTTTTGAGAGCATTATTTGGTAAACTATTGCAAAAAAAAGCAGAAGAACCGACAAATATCAACCAACGCCAACCTGTCTATGAACGATTTATGCATTTATTGGTAAAAGAATGTCCGCGTTTTCATAAAGTGAATGAATTTGCCGATTTGCTAAACACAACACCTCAAAACCTAAATAATATTTGCCGTAAACAAACTGGTAAAAGTGCAAGTGAGATTATAACAAATCAAATATTGCTGGAAGCCAAAAGATATATCCTACATACAGACAACACCATTAATGAAATAGCAGAAATTTTGTCATTTTCCGACACATCAAATTTTGTGAAGTTTTTTAAAAGGTACGAGAAGGTTACTCCAATACAATTCAGGAATAAGCATTTTCAATAGTACCATTTAAACATTAATTAGTACCATATTACTTGCAACAAAACGCTGTACTTTTGCAATATAACTTAAAAAATACAGTATGGAAATTCTAATAATCAGTATTGCAGCGTTTGTTGTAGCAATTCTAACATTCTTTTCGGGATTTGGTTTGGGAACCATTCTTACCCCAGTTTTTATGATTTTCTTTCCTGTTGATTTAGCCATCGCATTAACAGGGGTGGTTCACTTTTTCAACAACGTTTTTAAATTAATTTTAGTTGGTAAAAAAGCTGATAAAAGTACCCTGATACGTTTTGGCATTCCTGCCGTTATAGCGGCATTTGCTGGTGCATGGTTATTGCTTCACATCCCCGATGCAGAACCACTCTTCTCCTACCACCTGTTTGGTAAAGTGTTTGTTGTTTATCCTGTAAAATTCTTAATATCAATCTTACTCATCATATTTGCGAGTATGGACTTAATTCCCTACTTCAGCAAATTGCAATTTGGGAAAAGTAAGCTTCCTATTGGCGGAGCTTTGAGCGGTTTTTTTGGCGGTCTTTCGGGAAATCAGGGTGCATTAAGGAGTGCGTTTTTGATAAGGGCAGGGTTATCTAAAGAAGCGTTCATAGGAACAGCCGTTGTGGCTGCCACATTTGTTGATTTTACTCGGCTAAGCGTTTACGCTACAAGGTTTACAAAGGCGGGGCTTACTGAAAATTTGAATCTGGTAATTGTTGCAACCCTTGCCGCCATTGCGGGGGCGTACATTGGGAACAAGCTGCTTAAAAAGGTAACATTACATTTTGTGCAGATTACGGTTGCCATTATGCTCATTATGCTTTCATTAGCATTGGGAGCGGGTATTATTTAAAACAAAGCGTGGTATGAAAGCACTTAAGCTATTTTTCACCAAGGTCATTTCTTCCATCGATGACTACCGTCCTCTAATACCCAGAATTATTGTAGGGCTTGTCTTTTTGTCCGAAGGAATACAAAAATTCCTTTTACCCGAACTTGTTGGAGTAGAGCGTTTCGTAAAAATTGGTTTCGAAAACCCCGAATTCTTGGCCTATTTCGTTGCCACCTTTGAAATTTTATGTGGCATATTGCTTCTTTTTGGTTTGCTTACCCGCTTGGCATCATTACCGCTTCTGGTAATAATGGGAACGGCTATTGTTACAACTAAAATACCTAAGCTAATAAATGATGGTTTTTGGACCATGGCTCACGATTCAAGAACCGATTTTGCCATGACCATGCTTTTAATCTTTTTGATTATTTATGGGGCTGGAAAACTTTCAATTGATAAAATGATTCAAAGAAAACATCCTTATGATAAATAGGCTGCTTACCAAATGGTATTTTCCTGTAGTACTAAAGTATTTTTCGTTAATCGCATACATTATTCTAATCGTAATTGGGTTAACAGCCACATCAACCGATGCAGCTTTTTTAAAGGAGTTACGAAACACAAACCTTGGTAACCTAATTGTTTGGTCGTACTGGTGGCCAGCCATAATTATTCTAGCCATTTTTTTGGGTCGTATTTGGTGTATGGTTTGCCCCGTGGAGATAATTACCACTTTTTTTGCGAAAATAGGCTTAAAACGGAAACGCCCTAAATGGCTGTTATCGGGTTGGGGAATAACCATTTTTTATATCGTAATACTTTTTATTGGAATACAGGGTTTTGCAATACATCGTAACCCGTTTTTTATGGCAATCTATCTATTAGGTATTGTTGGAGTTTCAATAGTTATTGGTAGTATTTATGAGAAGAATACTTTTTGCCGTTACGTATGTCCAGTTGGTTACTTGTTGGGCTTGTATTCAAGGCTTTCATTTTTCGGTTGGCGAGTAAAAAACAGGAGTATTTGCGATACCTGTAAAGACAAATCCTGTATTCACAAAAAATATCAATACAACCTGAACGCAAAAAGTTGCGGAGTTGATTTGTATCCAGCAAGTATTACAGATAATGATAACTGCATACTGTGTGCGGGCTGTTTAAAAACCTGCAATGAGTACCAGTCTGAACCCCATACCAGCAGACCGAACCCAGCGCTGAAATACATAGGATTTGCCAGCGATTTATTCCAATTAAAACCTCTGAGAATTGCCGAGATGGTATTTGTTTTGGTTGTTTCAGGATTTGTAATTTCTGAGATTTGGTTGGAATGGAGCGTTACTAATGCCTATCTAAATTATCTACCTAACCTAATAATTAAACCGCTTGCAATTGAGAATAGATTCTTGGTTGGTTTTATTAAGGGTTCGATAGTATTTGCAATTGCACCCTTAATAATTTGGTTAATACCTTGGTGTATTGCACAATTAACGGGTGTGAGATTAAAAATCAAGGACTATTTTTTAAACTATGGCATTTCATTTATCCCTATCATTGCAGCGGCTCACTTAGTAAAGTCAATACTGAAATCCACTTCTCGAGTTCCTTATTTTGAGTATCTTGCCCAAGATATCTCGGGATTATCTACTGCACAAAAAATAATTGATAAGGAAATAGTCCTTCAGCAAATCCCTTTGTGGATTAATACAGGTATATCAATGCTAATTACAGTAGTAATAGTTACTGGAATTTATTTGAGTTTTAAGGTTATCGGGCTTCAAAATAAAAAACAAGGATTTGAGAAACCAGTCAAAACAACTTACCTTATTCCAATACTTTATGGTAGCATCTTTTTGATAATGATAATAATTTGGCGTTGGAGTTAACTATGGAGCGAGTATATTCATGCAACACATGCACCCGAAGGCTGATTGAGATTGCTTACAGTAAATCTTTCTTATTCAGACTTTTTAGAGAACCACTAAAACTTATTATGCGACTATGGGTAAAGGCACTAAAAATTGATTTATCCATCTATGAGTTCAACAGTAACACCTGCATTGACTGCAATAGGTTCTACAAAAACGCTTTGAAAGACAATTCTGCTGTATTTAGGGTTTTAAACAGAGCAATAAACCCTATATTTGATTGGTGGATTGGGAGTATTGTTTCCGAAGAGGAGCTAAGGAAGGCAAAGTTACATGCTGATGCAGAGCGAGAAAAAAACCAAAAACCCGACGGCTGGAATATGACTAATAATCTTAAAAACTGGAATAGAATTTAAATAGTATGGCTATGAAAATCGGAATTATTATCGAGACAAAAGAGCTAGAAAAGTCGTGGAATGCTTTTCGTTTTGCTGTTACTGCAAAAAAACAAGGACATGAAGTTAAAGTATTTCTAATGGGTGAAGCCGTTGAATGCGAAGGGTTAACAAATGAAAAGTACAATGTTGACGAACAATTAAAGGCATTTGTAAATATTGGCGGTGAAATACTTGCATGTGGAACTTGCCTGAAATCAAGACAATTAAATGAAACTGAGGCCTGCCCTATTTCAACCATGGTTGACTGTGTTAATCTTGTTGTATGGGCAGACAAGACAGTGACTTTTTAACCCAAACCGAATTGCAGGCACTTTGCCAAAGCCCCACAAGCCAACGCTACAAACAAAACTTTGTCAAAGAGCCTGCAAGCCAACCAAATGAAGAAAAGAAATTTTAAAAATGCCCCAACGCACGAAGAAAGACAAATTGCACGATAAGAAAAAGATATATCGACTGACAGAAATACCAAGCACGAAACGCTAACAAGGGGTGTAACCAATTTGGGCTGAATGGGTTAGGTAAGCGGGTCGGCACACAGGGAGCTTCTTAACGGGGGATAAATCCCAAACCCCGCGCCCCCAAACTGGTCACACCCCCAGCCGTTATGTGGCATTCAACACATCAGGGAACCGATTAAGTTCTCAAGCTAACGAGAAGCGATAAAAAAGAGTAAAAATTGACAGCAAAACGGAAATTTATAAATACCAGATAATCAACAACAAAATTTGACGTTAGTCAAATTTAAAAAAGAGAACATGAAAAAACCAAAAACAAATAGAATAATTGCAAGAGAGTTCTTAATATTATTCTCTTTCATTGTCTTTATTGGATTAATCTTCCTTTTTATGCTCGTTAGAAACTATTACTATTCAATCCAACAAGAAAAACTGAATGATAATATATTAGTATTAACTGATAGTATTAAAGCTATACCTTCCAATAAATTAAGTTGGCTACATGCCATTGTAAAAGATGAATTGGTTGAGAATTATGAATCTAAGACCAGTAAGTATGCTATACCAAAATGGCGAGAAAAAGAATTCATAAAGAAATATCCAAATGCAACACATTTGGATATTTATCCCGAAGGGTACTCATATTTTAAAGTTAATTATGTAATTGTAGATGGCATTAAAATAAAGTATCGTACTGAAAAAGAATTGGGGGACAAACTAAAGACAAAATTTGAAAGGTATTCTGAAGTACCAAGTATAGAACTTGGCAAAGAAATCGTGAAAACACGAAATCCTGAAAAAGACTCAATCATAGTTTTTAATTATGTAAATATAGATCAATTCAGAAATTTAATTTCTGATACTGTCTACCAGCGTCATTTTTTTAACACTTTTTCGGATGACATAGGTATATATGAGTTTTCTGAATATCAAAAAGTTGTTGAAGAAGGTTTAAAATATTCGGATTCAAATAAAAATAGAGAAACTGAATTTCAAAAAGAAATTGATAAATATAAAGTTGAAATATCGAGATTAAAGGGGAATGAACTAAACAATGAAACAATATTTAGTTTTTTAAAATGGGTTGCAATTATTATTGGAATATTATTATACCCATTAAGAATACTGATTATTATGATTTTATGGTCAATTAGAATAATAAAAACGCCACATAACAATGTATAGAAATAATAGCCGAGATAGTAGTAAATTTAAGGGTTGTAGCCCGCTCCAACTTTTGTGTAACTTGATAGGAAATCGCCCGCAATCGGCAACTTTTCATACACGCAACCGTTACCGCCAATGCGATGAGAAAAAATCGAATCTGATAATAAAATCAGAAAAAATATACAAAGAAGAAATAATACGTTAAGATTATTTGATTTTCTTTACAAAAGAACCTATATTTGTAAAGAAATACAAAAAATCTTTACATAATGAAAAGCGAAGAATGGATATTGGCTGAATTGCCATTAAATATTGATATTGAGAGTAAGCGAGTTTTAAAATCGTTACCTTCAGCACACGCTTCTTTGGCAGAGTTAAAAGGCATTGCTTCAACAATCCCTAATCAAACAATTCTATTAAACACCCTTGGATTACAAGAAGCCAAAGATAGTTCTGCAATCGAAAACATTATAACTACTCACGACGACTTATATAAATCTGAATTAAATCTTGAGAATTTTAATTCGTTAAATGCTAAGGAAGTTCAGAATTATATCTCTGCTCTGAAAAAAGGATTTGAGTTAATTAAGAAAAATGAAATTCTGACTACAAGAATAATCCTTGAAATCCAAGAAGAACTTGAGAAGAATAAAGCAGGGTTCCGAAAACTACCAGGAACTGCACTGAAAAACTCCATAACAGGCGAAACAATTTATACTCCCCCACAAGACTTTGAAGAGATAAAAAGACTGATGACAAACCTTGAAAGGTTTATCAACGAGAACGAAATTTGTGATTATGACCCTTTGGTAAAAATGGCTATTATTCACTATCAATTTGAAAGCATCCATCCATTTTATGATGGCAACGGAAGAACTGGAAGAATAATTAACATTTTGTATCTCATTATTCAAGGACTACAAAATCTTCCAATTCTATATTTAAGTAACTACATAATTAAAAACAAATCCGATTACTATAGACTTTTACAAGAAGTTAGAGAAAAGAATAACTGGGAAGAATGGTTGTTATTTATGATTAATGGAGTTGAAGTTACTTCAAAAGAAACTATTTCATTAATTATCCAAATCCGGGATTTAATGATGCAATTCAAGCATACCTTAAGAAACAATTATAAGTTTTACAGCCAAGACCTTTTAAACAACTTATTTAAACATCCTTACACTAAGATTGAATTCATTGTAAGGGATTTAAACGTTTCAAGAATTACTGCTGCTAATTATTTAAATAAGTTATCTGAAGATGGATTATTGAGAAAAGAAAAGTTAGGCACAGGAAATTATTACATAAATCAACCATTATTTGAACTGTTAACCAGTCGATGATTAATGCACAGGCGGTAACAAGGGGTGCAGCCTATCCCGATAAAAAAATCGGGACAAGTTGTGGGTTGACACTGGAACTTCGGAGCGGTTTCGCCCGCTCGGGCGTTTTCGTCGGGGGACGAAAACGCTGCTCCGCTCTCCCCCACTGGGCACACCCCCAGCCGTTAGCCGTCAGTGTAAAAAGACCGCCCTGAATTCAATAACTCAACGCAACAAATCAAAAATTATAGATTTGTTGTATGGAAGAAAAAAAGTATAATAGATTAACATTTTTAAGGTTTTCTGACTGAAAACCAAATTATCGAAGAATGAGATATATTCATTGCACCCTGAACCTTATAAATAAATTAACTCCAAGATTTAAGGGAATGGACTTGAAATGCAATTGAAAGTATAGGATGATTGATATGAAAACCTTTTCTATTTTCGAAGAAACCCTTGACTTTAAGTTAATATATTCGTATCTTTATTAAAGATTTTAAATTTACTGTTTCAAGTACACTCCTAATTTATATTGAGGTCATGAATAGATTTGAAAACTACTTCATTATATTGATTTTCATTCTACCTTTTCATACTTCTTTCGGAATAAACCCATCATTATCAAATATATATATTCAAACTAAGCAAGGTTATAAAGTTGATAACAACGTTATTTTTTTAAAAAATGACAGCATTTTAGAATCAACAAAAATTTCCTCAGACCTTAGAAAAAACGAATTCCTATTTTCATATGGAATATTGTCTTCAAATTCAATTTTTGGGGTATATTCATTATTGGTTTCATCATTTTTTGGTGATATTGAAAACAGTAAAGAAATTGGTACATTTAATGTATCTTACAAATACATACCAGGCAAGCGTTGGGGATTTGGTTTATCAGCTGCCTATCTTTCAGGTTCTTACGATCAAACTTTCAACTATATTTGGCCAAATGTAACAACAGTTACGAAACATTATAAATGGTCTGTTTTTGATATTGCAGCTGATATTGATTTTCGCTATATTAATTCAGAAGAAACTTCACTTTATTCAGGGTTTTCGTATGGTTTACAATGTAGAACAGAGAATGAAAGTGGGGTGGAAATTGTAAATAAAGACTATTATAAAGATTTTCATCTGTCGATTATCGGATTTAGGTATGGAGAAAAATTTGGATTTTTTACCGAGTTGGGATTGGGTTTTAAAGGTTTTTTTACTTTTGGAGTCTGCGCAAAATGGTAGGCCTAGAATTGAATATCAACCTAAATTTTTTAGCTAGTTTAAATTTAATAAAGCCCTATGAGATTAACACAAAAGATATTCAAGTTAATATTATTTATTTACTTGAATATCTTCAATAGTTTAAAGAAATTATATAAGCACATTATACTTAAAGACAATTTAATTAAAGAAAATACTTAAAAAGTACAATAAATTTGAATTGACAGATGAAATATTATATTACTAATGAATTACAACATATTTTCATTTTATTATTTTTAAAAAAAGTTAGTTGAAGCATCATTAAATTCATTGGCTTGTATAAAATCAATTCTTTAAGTACTATCTGGTGCAATGATATAAACACCATTAAAATTATTTTATAGTTTGATTCAAAAAGAACACGTAAACTAAACAACTACCCCCAACAAGGGGTGTATATAACGCTGGTAATCTGCGGGATATGAAACATTCTCGCTCTTTGGAAACTATGTAACGTGGGATAAAAAACCGTTTCAATCTCCAGCGCAATACACACCCCCAGCCGTTAACAACAAGGCGATTGCACCACGCAGAACTCTACCTCGTAAGAAAAGTTAAATAAAAGAACATCTTATTTAAGATATTTTGCATTTTCTTAAATAGTGGTTACCTTTGTTTAAAATAACTGAAATGAAACAATATAAATCAGGACAGTACATAGGCCAAGGTTACTATAAGAGTTTTCAACCTACATTAATCAACAAGCAGTTGCACGTTGACAACATGGAAGTGTTGCAACTACTAAGTCAAGCAGACAGAGAATTAGGCAGGTTAGATATGTACTCAAAGTATATTCCTAATGTTGACCTCTTTATAAGTATGCACGTTCTTAAAGAAGCTACTCAAAGTAGCAGGATTGAAGGAACTCAAACTAATATGGAAGAGGCATTATTGGAAAAAGAAGACATCCCTCTAGATAAAAGAGATGACTGGGAGGAAGTTCAGAATTATACGAAAGCAATGGAATGGGCTATAAACGAACTTGAGAAACTTCCATTTTCCTCACGATTAATTCGTGAAACCCATAAAGTACTGCTGCAAGGAGTCAGGGGGGAACGAAAACAACCTGGAGAATTCAGAAATAGTCAGAATTGGATAGGTGGAGCAACTATAAATGATGCTATTTTCATCCCCCCAGTTCATACTTCGGTACCTGAATTAATGAGTGATATCGAAAAATTTCTCTATAATGAAGAAATTTTCATCCCTGAATTGCTGAAAATTGGTCTTGTTCATTATCAGTTTGAGACGATTCACCCATTCCTTGATGGAAACGGTAGGGTTGGCAGGTTGCTTATTCCATTATATTTAGTCAGCAAAGGGATTTTAAAAAAACCAATCTTGTATCTATCTGACTTTTTTGAAAAAAACAGGAAGTTATATTACGAAAACTTAATGTTGGTTAGAGATAAAAACAATATCTATCAATGGTTTAAGTTCTTTTTGGTTGGAATAATTGAAACTGCAAAAAATGGAATAACAACATTTGACAATATTCTTCAATTACAAAAGACGGTTGAATCAAGTATTCAAAAATTAGGTAGTAGAGCAGTGAATGCAAAAAAGATTGTTGATTATTTGTATAATCGTCCAATGATAAATGCAGAAAAAGTTAGTGAAATAGCAGGAATATCAATGCCTTCAGCATATAAATTAATTGTAGATTTAGAAAAACTTGATATTCTAAAAGAAGTAACAGGAAGTCAGCGAGGTAGAGTGTATGTATTTGACAACTATTTAAGACTTTTCAAATAATTTAAGCCCAGTTGCTAACAAGCAGGTTAAAAAACTCACAAAACACCTAATTTTGCTTCACTTGTGAAAAGGAATATGACAATGAATTAAAATAAAAAAATGCAAATGACACCTCACCCTCTCAGGCACTTTTCGCTGCCCCTTGGCATGGGCAACCGCATCGCTGCCAAAAGAGGCTTCGTTTTGCCGACCCTCTTGGCGGTGAAAATTTGTTGAAAACTTTTCAGATAACTTAGATTAACAACTTCGTTAATTGAGTATTTTTGACAAAATTGTCAAGAAATGAATTTCAAGATGCATACAGAAAATTTAGGTGATTATATTAGACAATTAAGAGAGCAAGCAGAAATGCCATTGAGAAAACTTGCAGCTTTGCTCGATATTGACCAAAGCACACTTAGCAAATTGGAGCGTGGAGAGCGACCTGTTAGTAGACAAATGTTGCCAATTATTGCAAAGACTTTTAAAGTGGACGAGAAAGAACTTGTTATAAAGTTTCTTGGCAAACAAGTTGCTTATCAACTGGCAGACGAGAAATACGCCAAAGACATATTGATAGCAGCCGAAGAGGAAATCAAATATTTAACTAAACAGAAAAGAGTAAAATGAGATACTACGGAGCAAAAACCAAACTACTTCCATTTATAGAAAGTATTGTAAAAAAGACTACCGTAAATGGAACTTCAAATTTTGTAGACCTGTTTGCAGGTACTTCCGCAGTAGGTAAACATTTTAAAAAACTCGGTTATACCGTAATTTCAAATGATACTTTAGAATTTTCATATGCTATTGCAAAAACCTACATAGAACTAAATGAAGTACCACAATTCAAAAAGTTAAAGTCACATCTTAAACTCAAAAACGGGAATGAAAATTTGTTTGATTATTTAAACAAACTTAAAACTCGCAAAGAAGGATTTATGTTTGAGAACTATTCGCCTAATGGTGGTAGACAATATTTTACTGATGAAAATGCTTTACGAATTGATACTTTCCGCTATTTAATTGAAGAATGGAAAGAAGAAAAGAAAATTTCTGAATTAGAGTATTATTATCTTATTACTTCTTTGCTTCGTGGGGTTAATTTAACAAGTAATGTATCAGGTACATATGGGGCATATTTGAAAACTTGGGATAAAAGAGCTTTGAATCCACTCATACTTGAGCCAGTTGATATAATACCAAGTAAAAATAAAAATAAAGCATACAAACGTGATGCTAATGAGTTAATAAAGGAAATTCATTCTGACATCCTATATCTTGACCCACCCTATAATAGCAGACAATACGCTTCAAACTATTTCATTCTTGAACTCATTGCAGAAGGTTGGTTCAAATCCAAACCGGAGATTTATGGTGAAACGGGAATGAGAAATTACGACCATCAGAAATCAAAATATTGTTCAAAAACAACTGCATTAAACGCACTCGAAGATTTGATTTTGAATTCTTCTAAATCCCAATACATCATACTAAGTTATAATAACGAGGGTGTAATTCCTCAAACCGCAATTGAACAAACATTAGGAAGAATCGGAACTGTAGAAACTTTTACTGAAAATCACAAAAGATATAGAAGTATTAATCAGACAGTTGAAGACCCACAACTTACATTTGAACATTTATTTTTAGTTCAACCTAAAAAGACAGTAAATAAAACAAATAACTTAACTGGCAAAGAGTGGTTGCAAAATTCATTTAGTATTTGGCGAGACTTAGGCAAAACTGAGGAAGAAAAAAAATTAAATCATCCTGCAATCTTCACAATAAAGTTAGTTTCAAAATTGATAGATACTTTTTGTAAACCAAATGGTGGTAAAATATTAGATTGCTTCGCAGGTTCGGGTACTACATTAATTGCAGGATTAAAGAAGGAAAAAGATGTCATTGGTTTTGACTTGAGTTCAGAATATAAAAAACAATTTATCAAAAGAGCAACCAACTCATATAACTTTCCTGCTTATGGTTTGGAAGATAAATATCTTGTAAGTGACTCTAGAAAACTCTCAGAAAAACTAGACTCAAATTCTATTGATTTATGTGTAACATCTCCGCCGTATTGGGATATACTAAACAGGCAGAGAACTGCTGATATGAAAAAAAACACAAACTATTCGAACAATAAAGAAGATATAGGAAATATTGAAGATTATAATGAATTTGTTAGTTCTCTCAAGTTGGTATGTGGTGAAGTTTATAATGTAATGAAACCAAAAGGTTATTTCATTGTAAATGTTATGGACTTGCGCAAGAAAGATAAATTTTTCCCATTACACATTGATACTTCACGAATAGCACAGGAAGTTGGCTTTTCCTTTGAGGACATAATTATTTGGGATAGACAAACCGAATATAACAATATGCGACCATTAGGTTACCCTTTTAAGTTCATAGTGAATAAGGTTCACGAATATCTATTAATTTTTAGAAAACCTGAAATCAAATGACACCACAAGAATTTCAACAGTGCCTTGCTTACCTAAATGTAAGAAAAGATGCAGTTTGGATTGAAGCTGAAATGAGACATAAAGACAAAGTTAGTTTTGATACAAAATACACATCATATACAGGTTTAGCAGTTCCATCTAACTCATCTACTCTTCCGTACTATGTTTGGTCTGCAAATGCTGCACCTGAAGATAAGTGGGGAATTGAATTGAGAATATATTTCGTATCGGACAATAATATTCCAGCACCTTTGCAAGCACTAGCAAAAAACAACAGTCGTCACGGTTACGAACAATATGATAAAAGAATTAATAACAATTCATTTATTTGGCAACTTTTTCAAAACGGTTATAAATTAGGAAAAAATTAATAATGGGAAAAAATAAGATTTCAAATTTTCTTACTTCTGATATATCCTACTTACTAGGACTTATTACAGGGCACGGTGAGATTCAATACAATAGCGATGTAAGAAAAATTATAATTGACTTTGAGTATAAAACTCTCGAATCTAAAGCAATTACAAAGGTTTTTAACCAAAGATTACACATCCAAACTTCGCTTGACCCAGTTGTTTATCGTTTACAACAAATGGGGATTAATGTTCAAAAAATAACGGGTGATAAAATTTCACTCGTTCTTACTTGGATAAAAGAGGACATCGCTTGGCTATTTATCAAGTTCTTGATTAACGGAACTAGATTTAGTTTTCACAACTTTCTAATACCTGAACCAATATTTGAGACAACTGATGCAAACAAAAAGGAATTTATACGTGGCATTGCTGATGTAACAGGTTTTGTTCGTAAATCAAATGTTGACCAATCAGGAAGGCATCGCGTATATATAGAAATTTCTAACAAGAATTGGTTTTTACCACCACAGATTTGTCAACTTACACAATCATTAAATGTTGCAATACAATACATTGGATATGGTCATCCAAATATAAGAGGTGGTACAGGTACGAGTTGGGCAAAGGAACATCAAATAAAAATCTACGCAGAAGATTTTGAGAAAATTGGATTTTATATTTCTCATAAGAATGAAGCACTTGCCGAACTCGTTGAATATAATAAATCAAATATCACACGAAAGCAAGCGTTATGTACAGGTATTGCAAGCAGAGAAAAATCAAAAGATAGCCATCCTCACGAAACTCACGAGAAATTGCCAGCAGAAATAAACGGGCAACATTTTAACGGATACAAAGCAATTTGTAAGTGTTTAGGTTGCTACTTACAAAAAGATTGAATATGTATAAAAATGAAATAGAAATGTATCCAGACATTATCAAGTGGTTGAATAACGACTTGAAGCAAAAGTTTGGAAAGAAAGCAAATAAAATTCAGGTTCTCGACACTCACGATAGCGACCTGAGCAATTTCATTATGAAACTAAATTATCAAAAGTTTTTTCCTGAATTTACTACATTTCAAATACGTCAGGACATTACAGGTTTTATTGAGTATACGGACAGTGTAGATTTAGTTTTTGTGGAATGCAAGAATACAACACTATCGCTAATAAATCTTTCTCAATTAATCGGGTACTCAAGTATTGCTCTTCCGATTTATGCAATCCTTTTAAGTCCGCATGGTATGGGAACTACGTTAACCAAGTTATTACAAACATACAACCGGAAAGATGTTTTAGAATTTAAACCAAATAGACGAATTCAAGTAATCAAATGGGATTTCAATAAACAAGATATAGACCATATGAATAGTATTTTATAGCCCACGCTTCTTAGTCAAGCACATTTGCAGGTCGCACAAGCCAAAACTAAAACAAAAACCTGCAAAAGAGTTTGCCTACCCAAACGCACGGTCATAAAGATATTGCAGCAAATTTAATGATTAAAGTTGACAGAAATAAAAACAGCCAGCCCCTAACAAGGGGTGTAACCAACCAGCCGTTCATGCTAAAAAAAATGGAAATCAGACACATAATTGAATTTTTAAATATTTTTACTATTTTTGATACTATCATATGATACTATCAAGGCTTAAATAAATGAAACCGCCATATAAAATAACTGGAAAAATTTTAAAATTAGTAGCTTCGATTTCGGAAAAAATTGGAGAGGTAAATTCTGCACATTTAAATAGACCACCAACAGAATTAAGAAAGAAAAACAGAATTAAAACAATTCACTCATCACTTGAAATTGAAGGTAATACCTTGACAATAGAGCAAATAACGGCAATTATTGAAAATAGAAGGGTAATTGGACCTAAAAAAGACATTTTAGAGGTTAAAAATGCTATTGCCGTTTATGACCATTTGGACAAACTGAATCCATACAACGTTGATTCGTTCTGTGAAGCTCATGGAATATTAATGAACGGACTTATTGAATCAGCTGGAAAACTTAGAAGTAAATCAGTTGGAATTGTTAAGGGCTCAGAGGTTGCTCACGTTGCTCCACCAAGCGAAATGCTAAAACCATTAATGAATGACTTGTTCGACTATTTAAAAAATGACGAAGACCTAGTTTTAATTAAAAGTTGTGTATTTCACTATGAAATGGAATTTATTCATCCATTCATCGATGGAAATGGTAGAATGGGGAGATTATGGCAAACGATGATTTTAAAGGAATCCTATCCTGTTTTTGAATTTCTACCAATTGAGACTTTAATAAAAGAAAGACAAGAACAATATTATGAATCTCTTGGGAAATCAGACAATACTGGAGAATCTACCGTATTTATTGAATATATGCTTGAAATTATCCTTGAATCTCTTGAAGAATTATTAAATATTCAGAATGTCAGCTTAACGAATATTGACCGGATTAATTTATTCAAGTCTATTATTAAAAACGACTACTTTACAAGAAAAGAATATTTAAAGAATTTTAGAGAAATTTCTTCAGCGACAGCAAGTCGGGATTTGAATTTTGCTTTTGAGAATGGAATGATTGAAAAGATTGGAGATAAAAATACAACTAGATATAAATACAAGTAAAAAACAAAGCCTAACAGGCAATATTACCAATGGCGGGCCCAGTGGTAGCTTGAAAGCATATGCCCCGCACCAATTTTGTAACGGCGGACAGGGATATCGCCCGCAATCCGCCAAAAGAATAAATTCGATTTACCATGAGTAGAGGATTTGTTAAAGAGGACGATCAAGAGGAGATTCCCATGGTTCCACCCCGGGCATATTTACCTGAAGGAGCAATAAATTATGTTACACCCGCGGGAATGGATGAACTGCTTACCGAAAAGCAGATGCTTATCAACGAAAAAGACAATCTGAATATCACCAATGAGAATGAAAAGCGAATAGCGCTGAACCATATCAATGCCAAATTACAGCTGCTAAACAATAGGATTGCCGAAGCTAAAGTTGTTAATCTGAACGAGCAACCACAGAACGAAATTAGGTTTGGAGCATCGATAACTCTCAAAATAGAGGCAACCAACACCATTCAAACATTTCAAATTGTTGGTGTTGATGAGGCCAATATTTCCAAAGGAAAAATCTCCCACATATCGCCATTAGCCAAAGTTTTAATAAACAGAAAGAATGGCGACAAGGTCATACTAAAGCTACCCAAGGAAAATCGGGTTTTTGAGATTATTGGTTTTGCCTATAAATAAAGTGGCCTTAACCCTGAGGCATCAAATTGAAAGCCCAAATGGGTATAAAAAGCATTTATAAGAATAAATAAATGAATAATATGATTGTCGGTTTACATACCTAAAACAGAAAAATTATCTTACGTCATTGCGAGGAGTGTTTTTTACGACGAAGCAATCTATTGTTTTTCAGTACATAAAGATTGCTTCAACTCTCAAAGAACGAGAGTTTCGCAATGACGGTTGAACGTTTTGGTATAGTCGCGGATAATCATAATGAATAATTTTTATGTCCGATGTTCTAAATCTTTTGTAAATTTGATTTACCCTAAAAGCATATCAAGATGAAACATAAACATTTGCTTCTGACCCTTGGCCTCTGGGTAATCCTATCAGCTCAACTATTAGCCCAGGTAAATTATACCGGGTACTTCAAGCTTGATTACATAAGCGCACGGCAAGTATTCCGCAATAATGCCAACCTCATTAGTAGCAACTACTCTGACAGCAAAACATTTACAATAAATGTGGAGAGTAAGGTTGACGACGACTTAACGGTAGATCTGCTCTATATTCCCTGCCAGAAACAGATGGACAAACTCCTGATCATCAGCTCTGGGGTTCATGGTGTGGAGGGTTTTGTGGGAAATGCAGTACAGCAAATGTTTATGGAAAAGTTTATCAACGAAGATCTGCTGAACAATACCGGTTTACTATTTGTACATTCGGTTAATCCATACGGATTTAAGTATTTGAGAAGGGTTAGTGAAAACAATGTGGATTTAAATCGCAACTCATCCACAGATACTTCGCTATATTCAAGCGTTAACGAAGGGTATGCTAAGATGTATTCATTCATCAACCCAGCGGGAAAGGTTAATACAAAGAGCTGCAAGAACAAGATGTTTAATTTAAGAGCCGTTTTTAAAATAATCAGAGCATCTATGCCTGTGCTTCGTCAAGCAGTTCTTCAAGGACAATATCAATACCCTGAGGGATTGTACTTTGGTGGTAGTAATTTTGAGCCACAGATCGTTGCATTGACACCAATAATAAGCTCCATCTGCGAACCCTACAAGAGTGTCTTCGCCATTGATCTGCACACAGGGTATGGCGAAAAGGGGAAACTACATCTATTTCCAAATACAGTTGGAGATGTGGCCAAAAAACAGCTGGAAGACATTTTTGCAGGATATGAGATAGATTGGAGCGATTCGGACGATTTTTATACGGTAACCGGTGATTTTGTTGATTTCATGAACATTTTAAACAAGGACAAAGCATTCCTGCCCATGACCTTCGAATATGGCACCATGAACAGCCAAACCACAAAAGGATCGCTAAAATCAATTCATATTATGATCCTTGAGAATCAGGGTAATCATTACGGCTACAAGAAGGAACGAGACTCTTTAAAAGTCATCAATGATTTTGTTGAGATGTACAATCCATCATCTGCTGAATGGCGCACAAAAATTATGAAGGATACTGAGGATATGCTTAAAACCATTATTCCGCGATTTATTGATATGGATTTAAACTGATTGGGTATCAATTTACACTTACCATTATTTACTAATCTTATAGAAATTAGCTGAATCTTGAAAAGATAAAGCATTATTTTTTCATGTAGACCCAAGGCTATCTGGCTTCATCCATAAAGGCTAAATATATTTATGGAGTATCCATAAATAATAAGTAAAAACTTTGTGCCTTATGTTTCTTATTTTAAGTATATTTGATAAGAAATTCGCAAAAATATTGATTTTACTAAGCTGCAAGATGGAATAAATTTGGTGTATGATTCCATCAATAGTGTTGAGAAATTAATTTCTACTGAAGAAAGCATAAAAATAAATCGAAATGCAATATAACTATTTGCACATTTTCCAACCAGAATGTTTCACTTAAATTAATTGCAAAATGAAAAACATAATTAAACCCCGAAGCATTACAACATGCTTAATATTAGCATGTTTTATTTTATTTGCGCATGGATGTAAAAAAGAGTACACTTTAAAAGTGAACGCGGTGCCTGCAATTGGAGGGAATATCGATTTATCTCCTGCTGGTGGAAATTATGAAGAGGGTACAACTGTTAATATAACAGCCATACCCAATATGGGTTACTTTTTCAATGAATGGAGCGGTGATGAAACAGGGTCTTACAACCCCGTATCGGTTAAAATGGATTCTGATAAGAAAATCGACGCAAACTTTGTGGAAGGTATATCAGAAAATTTCGATGATGGGATTGCCGATTTCTTCATGGATGACGGAACAGGGAGATGGGGTGTTTACAATTACGCATACCTGATGGAAGGAACTTTTTTAAATATTAATGCATACACCTTTTATCCGTATTCTTTTGGTGATTTTGAACTATCTGTTGACTTGAAGGCCGTTAACTGTGATGGAGGTTGGGCTTATGGTATTTATTTCAGATCACAAAGCGGTGATTATAGCTTAAATTCATACAGGATTTGCATATCAAAAAACGGAGAATGGTATTTTGGCAAATACACCAATGGTACTTTTTCATTCATTACCGATGGATGGATATCAAGTAATAGTTTATTAACAGGCTTAAATGTTACAAATAACATAAGAATTGTTTTTACGGGTTCAGAGGTTACGATATATTTTAATAATGTTTATCAGGGATATGCATACGGTTTAACCCAATTTAATAGCGGTTATATCGGTCTTTTAGCTTTCGATACAAATCAATCATTCAACAGGTTTTCTTTTGACAATTTAATGGTGACAACAAACATTACGGACTCCAAATCATTACCCGAAAACTTTATCAACAACATTGATATTACAAGCATTAAGGGAGTTCAAGGAGATCCTAATGGTTTAAAAGCGGATTAAGATAAGTGCAAATTGAACGTAGTTTTAACTAAATTATTAAAGGAGAAAATTTCTTATGAAAGGAAATAACCTTATCTACAGCGGCAAGTCGAAAGATGTTTACGAAATAACCGATGGAAAGTATGCTGGTAAGTACCGGCTGGTTTTTAAAGATGGCGCCACAGGCTACATGGAAAACGGAAAACCCGTTTTCGATCCTGGATACGATACCGTTGTTGGCGAAATACCTGGGAAAGGTGCCATAGCCTGCCGTTTTGCCACCCATTTCTTTAAACTACTAAAAGATAAGGGCATTCCTTCACATTACATCGATACTATCAACGATAATGAGATGATTGTGGAACCCGCCATCCCGCTAAGTATGCCGGTGGAAAGTTCAGAATTTCCTGGATCAGCACCGTTGTTAAACCTTGAATTCACATGGAGAAATAACGCAACAGGAAGCTTTTGGAGGAGGTATCCCTTTGTGAAACCCTGCAAAAATCTTCACAAGGTGGTTGAAGCATGGACAAAGGGGGATGTTGATGTGCTCATTACCCTTGAAGCATTGGAGGAAACGGGTGCCATGAGCAGGGATGAAATCAACTACAGCGTTGAGCTGGTAAAGAGCATTGCTGATATCGTTACCCAAGAATTTGCATCGAAGAACCTGCATGTAATTGATGGTAAGTTTGAGCTGGGTAGGCTGAAATACGGCGATGGAAAAATTGTTATCATCGACGAAATATCACCCGACGTTGTGCGCGTTTGTAAGGGTTACTCGCCCGATAAGAATGGCGATTGCTCAGCTTTCAAGCAATGCACTGTAACCAACTTCTCCGAGGGTAAAAGAACAATAAAGAATAAACAGCAGGTACCCGCTGCTGATTTTATTTCGATTTTCCTGTAAAACATCTTTTACCACCTAAAGAGACTGTCTCAAAAGGGCATAATATTATTTTTTGTTTATCCGTTTCAATACCAATACCCCCTACCGTCATTGCGATCCCGACGTTATTTGTCGGGGGAAGCAATCTCTAATCCTGATTTATAACAGATTACCTTCGGTGAGATCGCTGCGCTAAGTTGCTTCGTCGTAAAAAACACTCCTCGCCTGTCTTCCAATATGGTAGGCAATGACGTAATAATATATTTAATGCTTTAGGTATTTTAGTGGACAATCATATTATAGTTATTACTCAGTGTAACTCTATTTTGTCTCTACTAAACACTGTAACGCAGTGTTTTTATAAATTACACAGTGTTTCACTGAATTTTCACAGTGTTTCACATTGATTTTTTTTGACAGCCCCTTTTTTTGCTTCTTATAATAATGGCTTTAAAAGAGTATCATTTTTGTATAATAATTATTTTCACAGCTCGTTTCATCAATAATCCAAAGAATATTATAGTTTGCCTATGTAAAAATTGTTACTCATTTTAGTTTTAACCAACTATTTATTTAACCTAAAACCACTGAAATGAGAAAACTATTTTTTATTGGCTTTGCCCTTGCAATTCTGACTTCGTGTCAGAAAAACGATGAGAATCCCCTCCAAAAAAAATCTGTTTACTTACCCTTAGAAATTGGGAACTACTGGGTTTATGAGCACTATAAAATAGATACTTTGGGTAATGAAACAAAACTAAGCTTGTAGATAGCATAATAATTAAAAGGGATACGATAATTGGAGATTATAAATATTATATCCAAGAAGGAATAATGTTTAATTCTAGCTGGAAAATTATTGAAATAGTTAGAGATTCCTCAAAGTATCTTATTAATAATGAAGGGAAAATACTGTTTTCGGAAAACAACTTTACTGACCTTTTAAACTTCGAATTCGAATGTTTTGATGAAAGCACCGATACAATTTTTACCATAAAATATCGAATGAAAGATCCAAGTTATATGGTAAGCGTCCCGGCAGGAAATTTTAATGTATTAAACTATAAGGGAGATCTAAACTTTTTTATTTATAACAATTTTGCTCCACTTATCCCTAACAGAACCTTAAACAGGTATTATGCTCCATATGTGGGTAAAATATTACATACATATTATTACGCTCTAGCGCCACATACCTTCGAAAGAAGATTAGTTAGATACAACGTTGCAAACAAGTAACTCATTATAAATTCAAATTATCTTTCAGGCTATCTCATAAGTTCACAGTGTGATTCTATAAAAATTTAAAAAAAGTATACTTCGCAGCGAAGTTCTGAGGTAGCCTCATGCGTTTACATATTCCCACTTTTCAGCCATTTATTCAACACAATTCAATCGCTTTACTTGAGATGTAGAGCAGATAATTCATTGAAATTAAAGTGTATTTACCATCCCTAAAATAATCACCAGAATGTCATTACTTTAGTTCAAAAGTTTGGTTGAATCAGCTTATTCCCATTAATTGACTTGAATTATGACATATTTTAATATCTTTATTTGTTTTTAGAAGACTGTTCCAATCGTTACTGGTATAGCTAAAATCGAACAAAAAAAATTCTTCAATGCAACCTGAACCACCTTTAAAAATACTACTAACCGGAGCGGATGGGTTTCTAGGAGTAAATTTACTCAATGAACTATTAGATCGTGGATACAGCGTCAACACGCTAGTTGAGAAAAGCAGGGGTAAAAGAATTGCCAATATTCCAAATATTAATATTTTTTTCGGGGATCTGCTTAAACCTGATACCATTGAAGCAGCTGCAAAGGGTTGCGATGCCATTATCCACACAGCAGCATGCACCGATATGTGGCCTTCCCGATCGGAAATGATTTGCGCCATCAATTACCAAGGTACCAAAAACATTGTCGATATTGCACTTAAGCAGAAAATCAAACGATTGGTACATGTTGGCACAGCCAATTCCTTTGGCTTCGGTTCCAACGGAACCATTGGCAATGAAAGTACCCCCTACTGTGCTGCAAAGTATAAGCTCGACTACCTCGATTCAAAATACCAGGCTCAGCAAATGGTTTTGGATGCAGTCAAAACCAAAAACCTCCCAGCAGTAATCGTTAATCCTACGTTCATGTTTGGACCAAACGATTCAAAGCCAGGGGCTGGGGCAATGATTTTAGCTGTACACAAAAGGAAATTGCCAGGTTATACCACAGGTGGGAGAAATTTTGCTTACGTAAAAGATGTGGCAACAGCCATTGCTAATGCTCTCACCATGGGACGAACTGGAGAATGCTATATTGTAGGCAATCGTAATCTTACTTACAAAGAAATATTTGGAATTATTGCTAAAATAACCAACTCCAAACCTCCCAAAACAAAACTACGCCCCTTCTTTGTTAAAGCATACGGGCTGATAGGAACTCTATCGGGGATAATTACCAGGAAAGCCCCTGCTGTAAGCTATCCCATGGCATCTATATCATGTGATAAGCATTTTTATTCATCAGAAAAGGCAATAAAAGAGTTAAATTTACCGCAAACTGATATTGAACTTGCCATTAAAGAGGCATTTCAATGGCTTGTTGATAATAAATATGTTTAGCAAAAAATTTTATTGAAAAGCATGTATCAAGATTTTTTTAGGGATAAAGTTGCACTGATCACCGGATCAACCCTTGGAATAGGGAAAACTCTTGCCCTAACATTGGCACGTATGGGTGCTCATGTGGTGATAAATGGAAGAAATAAGGATCGTTTGGACAGGGTTGAACAAGAAATGCTAAACGAAGGGCTAAGCGTATTGGCCGTAAAAGGAGATGTGACCAACCCCGATGATTGCGAACAGCTCATAAAAGCTTCAATTCAAAAATTTCAGAGAATCGACTTTCTCCTGTTGATGGCAGGCCTTTCAATGAACGGAAGAGTTCATGAACTGCAACCTGTGGTTTTTAAAAACCTTATGGAAACCAACTATCTAGGTTCGGTTTACCCATTACTAAAAGCGTTACCCTACCTAGGAGCCTCCAAGGGCTCGGTTATATTTGCATCAAGTGTTGCCGGAATGATAGGGTTTCCACGCTTTTCGGCCTACAGCTCATCAAAAATGTCGCTTACAGGACTTGCAGAATCGTTGTATAGCGAATTATCCGGAGAAGGGATACACGTAGGTATTGTTTACATCAGCTTCGTGCAAAACGAACCCGAGAAAAGAATAATGGCTCCTGATGGTTCCCTGATTGAAAAAAAGGAGATGGATAAGACCATGAAATACGATAGCCATGATAAGGTGGTTGGAAAAATTCTAAATCAACTACGTAAACGAAAGTTTTCGTGCAACTACTCAATCTATGGAAAGGGGACTCGATTCATGAAATTTTTCTTTCCTTCAGTTTTTTTGAGCCTGGTAAAGAGAAATTACCAGAAAAGTTTAACGATTAAATAATCAGGATATGAACTACAGCTTTAATGAAATAAACGAACACCTTGAAATCGTTTTATCATTAGGATTAACAACTCTCGGGTTTATCATTTACTGGTTTTTGGCTGAGTCAAAAAAAGTTGCCAACTACTTCACCAAGGGATATTCAGGAGAAAAAGTTGAAATAATAAGGGTTGTTTTTCAGAAAATAGCCGGAGTAGTTTTCCTTGGTCTTCTTCCAACCATAGTATGTCTTCTTGTACTTCCCTATACACTTGCCGAGTACGGATTGAGCTTTGAGAATTTTGGAGATTCCCTTGTTTATACTGGCATTCTTGCCTGTGTAATCATTCCTCTCACGCTGTTTTCGGCACGGAAAAAGGACACCCAGGAGATGTACCCACAAATGCGTATTGTACGTTGGACAACTAAGCTAGTGCTTATCAACTCCCTGAACTGGGCTTTATACCTTTTTGCATATGAACTCCTATTCAGGGGCATTCTCTTCATGCTGATCTATCCCAAAATAGGGGTTATACCAGCCATCGCCATCAACACAGCCATATATTCCTGTACACATATCCCAAAGGGATTAAAGGAGGCTCTTTCGGCCATACCATTTGGCATTGTTCTTTGCCTGCTCACCCTTGAAACTTCAACGATCTGGATTGCATTCTTGGCCCACCTTGTGCTTGCATTAAGCAACGATTATGGTGCAATTTATTTCAGCCCGACAAAAAGATTTGTTTTCAGAAAAGGGAAAAGCTAAACACCCCTACCCCTAAAAACGGTAATAAGGGTATAGATCATAATCTTAAGATCTACAAAAAGGGTCATGTTTTCAATGTACAGCAGGTCGAACTTAAGGCGTTGGATCATTTGCTCCACATTTTCGGCATAGCCGTACTTTACCTGCCCCCACGAGGTAATGCCAGGCTTCACCTTTTGTAGATGCAGGTAATGTGGTGCTTTTTTTACGATCTGATCGATGTAAAACATGCGTTCGGGGCGAGGCCCTACCAACGACATATCACCCTTGATGACATTATAGAAATTGGGAACTTCATCGAGACGGGTTTTGCGAAGAAACCTTCCGATAGGAGTAATTCTGCTGTCATCCTTGCTCGATAAAGCTGGACCATTTACCTCGGCATTGGCATACATCGAGCGAAACTTGTAGATCATAAAAGGCTTACCATATCGGCCTATCCTCTCCTGACTGTAAAAGATGGGGCCTTTTGAGGATATTTTAATAATTATGGCAATAATAATAAATAATGGGCTTAGTATTATTAACGCAAAAAACGATAAGCTAAAATCAATTAGCAACTTTACCTTTTGCTGCCATGTGGGCATTATGTCGAAGGATATCTGCATAAGAGGGGTGCCAAAAATGGCAGTCATCTTAACCCTCCCTGTAAGATAATCGTAAAGATTGGGAATGGCCTTAACAACTAGATCAAGCCCAATAAGGTCATTTACAACTTTGGTTACCAACTTATTATCCCTTGCCTCAATAGCAATCAGTACTTCTTCAACGTTATGTTCAGCAATAATACTTCTTAGCTTTTTATAATCACCCAAATGGGGAATGATTCCCTCAAGTGATAGCTTTGTGCGTAATCCGGTACTAACAAATCCAATTATTTTATTTCCACTAGACTTAGGTTGATTTTTGATATCATTAAAAAGTTCCAGAGCCTGCTCGTCGTCGCCAACAATAATAGTTGAGAACCCAATAAATCCCGCTCGTATCTTTCGTATGGTTGATGAAGTAAGAAGCAGTCGTGGAAAGTAGGTGAAGGTAAACTGCAATAAGAAAAGTACAAGAAAAAGCTGATAGTAATTCCTATAGTTTGCCACGTAGTCATCGAGCAGTAGCAAAAAGAATATGATAAGCACACCCAAGAAATTAACCAGTATACTTGCCCCCAACTGCTTAAGCCTCGACCTTCTATATATGTCCTTGTAGAAACCATTGATATAAAAAAGGAATACCCAAAATATGGGAAGAAGTATCAATCCCAGAACAACCCTTTGACCTACTTCAAACTGAATATACTCTCCGAAAACCTGAGGTTCAATTATTTTTTTTCTGTAAACATGGAAAATGAACCAGGCAATGGCTGAACCTAAAAGATCATATACGATATATTTAAAAGTCTGTAACTTTCTGTTCACTATGCTAAGATTTATTGGCTCGAAAATAGATATTTTTTGAATATCAAAGTCTCATAAATACTATAAAACATGAAAATGTTATCATAAATTGTATTGCCATCAGAAATAACTTGCCAACTTTTGAATCACATTTTGAAATATTGTGTTTACCTCAATGGCTTGGGGGAGGGAAAAGACTGGATGACAACCCTGTTGCAATGAATTTAGAAAAGAGATGGGCGAATATGGTGAATGCTCATATTCCTTGTTCATATCAAGGGGATTTACAGGTAAGCAAATATCGATCATCTCCTTTGAATGATTTGCATAAATACTTAGGCTAAATGCCTCATTCTGAGCCAATCGATTTAATGTATAGCAGAATAATGAGCCATTAGTATATTCAATCCTTAGATTAAGCAGGTCATAATTGATGTCTGACGATGGGAAAGAGGCAACCCTTAACTTTTTCACCATCCCCCCCTGTAACCTTATCATAGTTGCCAAATCATAAATAATTATTCTCTGCATTAATTCAAAGCTTGCGTCTAATGGCAGATTTCTTTTACAGTCAATAAACAGGGGTTTATTAAATGTTGAATTTTTGGTAACGTATCTATTAATATCATATCCTGAAAAACCAAATTCCACAACTGCATTTATCTCATTAGCTAGAGTGTTCAACTCGTTCATTAAGCTTAATGGGTATGAAGCCAAATCGACAAGAAAAAGGTTTACCCCTCTTCTTATGGCTGCCCTTGGAATTTCATATAGCGAACCTTCCAGTGAAAATATCAAAGCAGTGTCGCAGCCTGCAAGAAGCTCTAGTGGATTTGGTGTATATCTGTATTTCGAAAATTTTTCTTCGGGTACTTTTGAATGGTATCCTATTAACTCGTTACCCAAAATGGAAATAAGCTCAGAAATGCGGAATCTAGGTTCGTTACGGTTAAGAAAAATTCCTATCCTCATTACTATTTCTGTTCAAAATAAATATGGGTTCGAAATAACGATAATTATTTAGTTTCACTACAAACATATTGGATTAATTTGCCATAAAAAACTACTTTTCCAATTACTTATCAACCATTTTTTGTTGATAATATAATTCCTGTTTTGTCTATGCCCAATAAATGCAACAACCTTTTTTAAGTTGTACATACAAGCTATATTTGTATATTGAACCACAGATTAAACTTCAAAAAAATAAATGGAAGACTCATTCAGACATAAGGGGTTACGAAAAAAACTGGTAGAAGAGGTTAGGCGAAAAGGCATTTCTGATGAGAGGGTGCTTGATGCACTGGGGAAAGTTCCCCGTCATCTTTTTATGGAAAGTGGATTTATTAACTTCTCCTACAAGGATTCAGCCTTTCCAATTGGTGCTGGACAAACCATTTCACAGCCCTACACAGTGGCTTTTCAAACTCAACTGCTTGAGGTAAAACCGCTGGACAAGGTGCTGGAGATAGGTACAGGTTCAGGCTACCAAACAGCAATACTCCTTGAAATGGGAGCAAAAGTTTACACCATCGAAAGGCAGAAGGAACTTTATATTAAAGCAAAAGCTCTACTTGAGCAAATGGGTTATAATCCACATTTTTTTTATGGCGATGGCTATAAGGGAATGCCATCCTATGGCCCATTCTCAAGGATTCTAGTAACGGCCGCAGCTCCCGTAATCCCTCAAGCATTAATTGATCAACTAGAGGTAGGGGGTAGGTTGGTAATTCCCCTTGGTGATAATACAGGGCAAAACATGACACTTTTGGAGAAAATATCATCTACTGAAACAAAAACATCCAACCATGGCCGATTTATTTTTGTTCCACTGCTAAAAGGGACTAATAATTAACGCTATGCTAATCTTGCATGGTATTATTTGAAAAAACTAAAAACAACCCAACATGATACAGCTCAAGCAGTTTGTTTTCAACCCCTTTCAAGAAAATACCTATATCGTCTTCGACGAAACAAAAGAGTGCGTAATTGTTGATGCCGGATGCTACTCATCAAATGAACAATCCGAGTTGGTCAGCTTTATCAATTCCAACAATTTAAAGCCAATATTTGCCATTAATACACATGGACATGTAGACCATGTATTGGGAAACCAATTTGTAAAAGAAAACTTCAACGTTAAAATCGTTGGAAACGCAGAGGACCTAATGCTTATTCAATCGGCAGTAACACATGCGTTGATGTACGGGTTGTCCATTGACGATGTTCCATCAATAGACATTATGGTCAACCAGGGTGATAAAGTGAAATTTGGCAATTCGGTGCTTGATGTAATTCACACGCCCGGGCATTCTCCCGGAGGAATATGCCTCTTCAGCAAAGCAGGCAATTTCATCCTTGCTGGCGACACGCTATTCAAAGCATCCATAGGACGAACAGATCTACCCGGAGGAAATTACGATGAACTCATCAACAGTATATCAACCAGAATTATTCCACTAGGGGATGATGTCGTGGTTTATTCCGGACATGGTGATAGCTCTACCATTGGATGGGAAAAACAAAATAATCCTTTCCTTTGTTAATATTTTGTATTTTATCTCTATTGTTTAAATACTGTTAAATGGGAAATGATTTTCCGAAAAATTTGTAATCAATTTTCTATTTTTACATCATATTTATTAGCAAGAATAAAATTTTTAAAAAACTGAAATAAATCCAATAAACTTAACAACCAAAATATGATAACCGAAAATTTTGTAAATCGACACAATGGTCCACGCGATAGTGAACTAAACGAAATGTTAAAAGTTGTAGGGGTTAAAACCCTTGAAGAACTTATCGATCAAGCGGTTCCAAAATCAATTCGTATGGGTAAAGAGTTAAACCTTCCAAAACCCCTTACCGAACAGCAATATCTTAGCAAAATAAAAGGGATAGCCTCAAAAAATAAGATCTTTCGCTCATTTATCGGGATGGGATATTACAGCACTCACACCCCTTCTGTAATCCTAAGAAACATCTTCGAAAATCCAGGTTGGTATACATCATATACCCCCTACCAAGCTGAAATAAGCCAGGGACGATTGGAAGCATTGCTTAATTTCCAAACAATGGTTATGGATTTAACCGGAATGCAGATTGCCAATGCTTCATTACTTGATGAAGCAACCGCCGCTGCCGAAGCCATGATTATGATGTATGGTTTACGTTCGCGCCAAGCAGTTAAAGATGAGCGCAATGTGCTATTCGTGGATGGTGATATCTTTCCACAAAACCTTGAGGTTATGGAAACCCGAGCCAATCCATTGGGGATTAAAATCGTTACTGGTTGTTACTCCGAGTATGAATTTACCGGAAAAGAGTTTGGTGTAGTTGTTCAATATCCTTCTGCAAAGGGTAATGTTCGCGATTACAAAAATTTCGCTGCTAAAGCTCACGAAGCCGAGTGCATTGTAACCGTTATTGCTGATATTTTGGCTCTTGCCATAATAGCTCCTCCCGGTGAGTGGGGTGCAGATATCGTGGTTGGTTCAACCCAGCGATTTGGCGTTCCCATGGGATTTGGTGGACCACATGCAGCTTATTTCGCCACCAAGGATGAATATAAACGCAGCCTACCCGGAAGAATAATTGGCGTTTCCATCGATAGATATGGCAACAAAGCACTTCGTATGGCACTCCAAACCCGCGAACAGCATATCAAGCGCGAACGCGCTACATCAAATATATGTACTGCACAAGCACTATTGGCAACCATGGCTGGCATGTACGCCGTTTACCATGGACCCGAAGGGATCAAACGGATTGCTACGAATGCACATAATGCTGCCATCACATTAGCCGATGAGTTAGTTAAATTGGGCTTTACCCAAAACGTTAAGAATATCTTTGATACCATTGAGATTGAACTGCCAACCGGGATTAAGGCTGATATGATTAAACGTAAGGCCGTTGACAAGCAGATCAACCTAAACTACAAGAAGAATGGTGCCATTGGCATAAGTACCGATGAGCTGACCACGCTTGAAGACGTCAATGCAATTCTGGCAATTTTTGCTGAGATTGCAGGTAAAACGATCCCAAAGATTGAAAGTATTGGTGATAACGTTCGTCTTCCTGAAAACCTTAAACGCAAATCGGATTTTCTTACTGAAAAGGTATTTAACGCTTTCCACTCCGAAACGGAGATGATGCGTTACATTAAAAAATTGGAGCGTAAGGACATTGCCTTAAATCACAGTATGATATCATTGGGCAGCTGTACCATGAAGCTCAATGCAGCTACGCTTATGCTACCACTAAGCTGGATTGAGTTGGGCAACATTCACCCCTTTGTTCCTACTGATCAAGCCGAAGGTTATATGAATCTGATCTGCGATTTAGAACAGTACTTGGCTGAGATTACGGGTTTCGAAGCGGTATCGTTACAACCTAACTCAGGAGCTGCGGGGGAGTATGTCGGGTTAATGGTTATTCGTCAATATCATATTAGCCGTGGCGAAGGACATCGCAATGTGGTCCTTATACCTTCATCGGCACATGGAACCAACCCTGCAAGCGCAGCCATGGCTGGCATGGAAGTGGTTGTGGTAGCTTGCGACGAAAAGGGCAATATCTCTTTACCGGATCTGAAAGAAAAAGCTGAGAAGCATCGCGATAAGCTTTCAGCATTCATGGTTACCTACCCCTCAACCCACGGTGTTTTTGAAAGCCAAATCAAGGAGATGAACAAGATCATCCACGATAATGGAGGTCAGGTTTACATGGATGGTGCCAACATGAACGCTCAGGTTGGCCTTACAAGCCCAGGTATTATTGGTGCCGATGTATGCCATCTAAACCTCCATAAAACCTTTGCCATTCCCCATGGGGGAGGCGGTCCTGGTGTTGGTCCTATTGGCGTAGCTAAGCATCTAGTGCCATTCCTTCCTTCGCATCCTGTGGTAAAAACCGGAGGAGAAAAGGGCGTTACCGCTTTGGCTGCAGCACCATGGGGTAGCGCTAGTATTCTACCCATAACGTATGGTTACATCCTGATGTTAGGTGCTGAGGGTCTCAAGAAGGTTACCGAAATGGCTATTCTCAATGCCAACTATCTGGCTGCAAAACTCAAAGGGTATTATGAGGTACTTTATACCGGTGAAACTGGACGTGTTGCCCACGAAATGATTCTCGATTGCCGTCACTTTAAACAAGCATACGGCATTGAAACTGGTGATATTGCCCGTCGGTTGATGGACTACGGCTACCACGCTCCTACCCTATCATTCCCCGTTCACGAAACTCTGATGGTTGAACCCACTGAAAGCGAATCGCTTCAGGAGCTGGATCGGTTTGCCGAGGCTATGATCACCATAAAGATGGAGCTAGAAGAGATTAAGGATGGCAAGGCTGATAAGGAGGACAACGTGCTTAAAAATGCTCCGCATACTGCACTGGAAGTTTCGGGTAACGAATGGAACCATGCCTACGATCGCCAGAAAGCTGCGTTCCCTCTTCCATGGATTGCCAGCAACAAATTCTGGCCTTCAGTTGGCAAAATCGATTCGGGTTATGGCGACAGAAATCTTGTTTGTTCTTGTGCCCCTATTGAAGAGTACTTATAAAGATCAATAATATGCATAAAAAAAGCAAGCCTGAAATTGGGCTTGCTTTTTTTATCATATAGACATCTATTCTGTAAAGCTAAACCTTATGGTTTGTTTAAGGTCAGGATGTAAGCTGTTAGCCACAGGGCATTCCTTGGCTGCCAATTCAAGAAGCTTGCGCTCCTTAGGCGAATAGCTGTTATGGGGGAAAGTAAGATCAACGATAACCTCAACCACCCTACGGGGATTCGTTCCCATAACCTTTGTAATGGCAACCTTAGTTCCATCGATACTGAAACCGTGCGTTCGCGCCGAAATTCCCATTATGGTTAGCATGCATGACCCCAAACTTGTGGCCAGCAAATCAGTAGGCGAAAAAAATTCGCCTTTCCCCTGATTATCAGGGGGTGCATCGGTTATAAGCTTATTGCCAGACAATTTATGAATGGCTTCAGTTCTCAACTCACCAAGGTAAGTTATGTATGATGTCTCCATAGATTTTTTTTTTTCAAAGGTAGAAAATTGATTTAAAAAAAGGGGGCAATTAGCCCCCTTCCATTTATTTCAAAAAAAAGATTACATAACTAATCCTAAATCACACATTGCGTTGGCAACTTTCATAAAACCGGCAATGTTAGCACCCTTCACGTAGTTAATATACCCATCGGATTCCTTACCATACTGAACACATGCACTGTGTATATTCTCCATAATCTGCTTTAAGCGCTCATCAACCTCTTCGCGCGACCAGTTAAGCTTCATGCTGTTTTGGGTCATCTCCAAACCTGAAGTGGCTACTCCACCAGCATTTGCTGCTTTTCCTGGTCCGAAAGGAATTTTATTCTTGATAAATGTTTCAATTGCTTCAGGTGTACAACCCATGTTTGAAAGTTCGCTTACGCACTTAACGCCATTCTTCACAAGCATTGCAGCATCGTCGCCGTTAAGCTCATTCTGAATAGCACAAGGAATAGCAACGTCAACTTTTACTTCCCATGGTTTTTTACCAGCAAAGAACTTTGCTCCTGGGAATTTCTTTGCGTAAGGCTCTACGATATCCTGGTTTGAGTTGCGAAGATCTAACATGTAATCTATCTTCTCGCCGCTAATTCCCGCTTCGTCATAGATATACCCATCAGGGCCAGAAATGGTAACTACCTTTGCGCCCAACTCGGTTGCTTTAAGAATAGCACCCCAAGCCACGTTTCCAAAACCAGAAACGGATACAGTTTTACCCTTAAGGTCTTGTCCCATAGTTTTTAGCTGATGGCTGATGAAATATATTCCACCAAAACCAGTTGCTTCGGGACGTATCAGCGAGCCACCCCAGTTAAGCCCTTTTCCGGTAAGAACTCCAGTATGCTCACCTGCAAGTTTCTTGTACATTCCATAGAGGAAACCTATTTCGCGTGCACCAACACCTATATCACCAGCAGGCACATCGGTTTCGGGGCCAATATGCTTCCAAAGTTCAAGCATAAACGCTTGGCAAAAACGCATTATTTCTGCATCGCTACGACCTTTGGGGTTAAAATCGGAACCTCCCTTACCACCACCCATGGGTAAAGTGGTTAAAGCGTTTTTAAATGTTTGCTCAAAGCCAAGGAATTTAAGTGATGATAGGTTTACGCTTGGGTGGAAACGCAATCCACCTTTGTAAGGTCCAATGGCTCCATTAAATTGTACCCGATAGGCAATGTTAACATGAATATTCCCCTCATCATCAGCCCAGGGCACCTTGAAAATGAAAACACGGTCGGGCTCAACAATGCGCTCGATAATCTTGTGCGATTCGAACTTTGGGTTCTTATTGTAAATTTCTTCAACTGACTCAAGAACCTCATGAACAGCTTGTAAGAACTCCTTTTCACCGGGGTGCTTCATTTCAAGCTCGGCCATTAGCTTTTTTACATCCATAATTGAAAATTTTTAAAGTGTTTATGATAAAAAAAATTGTGTTTAAAGAAATTGTTCCTTGAAAAACGGTGTAAATTTCCCACTTAAAAACCAATTTTCAAAAGAAAAACCAGTAATAAAAACATGATATTAAACAGGAAGTTAACCCCTAATCAATCGTTTTCGAAAGGCTGTTGGGATTTAATGTCAAATCCGGGTTTAAACACCACTCCACGACTATTTTTACCATCGATATGAATTATTAATGGATCGTTGAAGTGCACACAACGGATGTATTCGGTTTCAAACCATGATGTGATTCCCACCAAAAAATTGACATCGAAAATACCATCGTTCAGGTAAGGATTAACGGTAAGGTAGCCAACTCTGAAAGAAGTTAGATTTTGGAAAAAGTGAGTGCCCTGACTAGGTTCCACCCTGAAATTTTCGAGTCCAGACTCCACAATAACCCTTGCCTCCGATATCTGAGCCCATTTAATGGGAATACCCAGCCATGGATCGCTACTACCCCACCTACCTGGCCCAACCAATACATAATTGCGCTTCAACTCCATGTATTTTGAGTTTACCAGCTCCATTTCAGCGGCAATAATATTGGTATTAGCTGGGTCGAATTTTGATGGCTTCACGTATACTAAATCACGAATGTTTGCAACCCTTCCATGTCCAAGTGCTGATGATGAATAGACCAGTGTATCTTCAGGGTGAACTTTTGTCCATGGAAAATCATCGGATTGCTCGCTCTCAACAATTGGACGGATTTGAAGCAAATTGAATATTTTCGGTTGATCATTCGATGTTTCAAGATTTGCTGCAAATTCAATCTCCACAGGGCACCCCATCTCCTTTTGACCAATGTTAAGCAGCTCGCTCAAAATCTCTGCTAATGGGAATGATTTATACTTCAGAATATTTGAAAAAGTAACCAGCTTCCTTCCCTTGCCCTGCAAACCATCAACAATGGCATTGTTTTCAAAATCATGGGTTGAGGCCACATGGTAAAAATCTGACAAATCGTTGGTATTGGCAATATCAATCTTTAAAATATTTATTCCATCGTCGGTTGAAGGGGTAAAGCTTTCAGGTCGCATATCGAGGGAGTAAAAGTGCTTTTGGGTTTCTTTTAACGCTGTATCAACCTGCGATAGCTGGATTATTTTCTTTGGATGCTTAGGTGAAAACCTAAGAGAAACATCTCCATCCACAATAAGTTTACCAAGTCCATACCCAATGGCAGCAATACCATCTTCTGCCTTCTCAGATCCAATGGGATAGAAATTAATGGATCGAGCTACCCCCGAAAAGGTTGGATGAAAAATATTTCCGTGCTGGTTACCACAAACTTCCTGTAGTAGAATGCCCATCTTCTCTTCGTCTATTACATTGCTTGTGGCTGTCATGTATGCCTTGCTGGCCTTAAAGAAAACCGACGCATAAACGCTTTTAATGGCAATAGAAATCATATTTAGCACTTTGCCTGCATCGTCAACATATGGCACCATATATGTCGAATATATACCCGCAAAAGGTTGATAATGGGAGTCTTCTAATTTGCTTGACGACCTAACGGCAATGGGCGATCTCATTACAGAGATAATACCCTCAATATCATGTAGCAACCTACCAGGTAGCTCAGCCCTAATAAAATGGTTAAGGATTTGATTATCATCAAGGTCAGAAACCCCTATCTTATAAAGATTGTTTGTTTCGATAAACTCATCGAAATACTCGGTGCTAATTACCACTGTGCGGGGTATGGTAATCATAATATCCGGGAATCGATTAAGGATATTGTTATCTTTTATTAGCGAATTGATGAAAGCTAACCCGCGAGCTTTACCTCCAATTGATCCATCACCAATGCGAGAGAAGAATTTGTACTCGTCGAAGCGATTTCTATCATATGTAACTATTACTCCTTTGCTTTTGCTCATCCTATAGGCTGATATGGCTTGATACAAGAACTCTCGAGCCTCGTTGAGGTTCTTAAAGTCATCAAGCGATATTGGTTTAAAAAGCTGTGCAATGGAAAATAATGCTCTGGCATTAAGCCATTTCGAAAGATGATCACGACTAGAGTGGAACTTCAACGATTCATCGGGGACAGTATTCAAAAGCTGTTGAAGAGCTGGTAAGTCCTTTGCTCTACAGACCTCCTTTCCATTAGAAGGATCGATAAATACAAAGTCGTCGAAACCAAAATTTGAGATTATGTACTGGGGAAATTCCAAGCTATAGGTTTTGGAATACTTATTCACAAATCCCACCCCTAATTCATCAGCATAAACCTGATTCCTTTTATCTGAACTTTGAAGGAGAAATGGTATGTTTGGGTCCTCTTCCCTTATCAACTTACAAAGTTTGATCCCAGCCTTTGTTTTGTGGTCTCTTTTTTGGTCAACCTTAAAGCTTACATCGGAAATAACTCCCAAAATATTGGGTTTGTATCTATTGTAAAGAGCTAGGGCCTCATCGTAAGTTTTTGCCAGAAGTATTTTAGGTCGACCTCTCATACGAAGAACTCTCCTGTGCTCGTTTAAGGCTTCCTGCATGAAGCTACGAGCTTGTTTCATCACAATTTTATACAAGCTGGGAAGCAATGCTGAGTAGTATCTGACTGAATCTTCAATTAGAATAATTGACTGAACACCCACATTAAGGATATCGTTATCGGCATTCATCTTATCCTCAATAAGCTTAATGATGGCAAGCAGTAAATCGGCATTTCCTAACCAGCTGAAAATATAATCGATCCCCGATAGATCCTCTTTCTCAAGCCTTATAGAAACTTCTTTTGAGAAATGCGTAAGTACAACTAGGGGTATTTGTGGCAACCTTTTTTTTATGAGTTTAGCCAACTCAAAGGTATCCACATCACCAATATTTAGCATTGATATGATCAGGTCAATCTTTTCCTCTTTTATTACCTCAAGTGCTTCACGTGCTGAGTGAACCTGAATAAAACTTGGTGGATACCGTAAACTGAGAGAAACGTACTCATTAAAAATCTGCTCATCAATACGACCATCCTCTTCCAGCATAAAAGCATCGTAATGACTACAAATCAGCAACACACGATAAATGCGTTTCTGCATCAGCTTATCAAAAGCCGTCTCAGTAAAATCGAGGCTGTTGGCAAATGTATTTTTAACAGGATTCTGCATCGGAATGCTTTAAAGCAATTGATTTAACGTAAAAATAGGGAATTATCTTGAGTGCATGATACCGATTAACTATTTTTTAAAAAAACAGAGGGGAAATCCCCTCTGTTTCTAATGAAGTTTAGTCCTGAGACCTTATGAATCCCTCTAGGATTATGGTGTATTACCTTAGCACCACAGGCTGAACCAGCCTTTGCCCACCGAGGGTAACGGCTACCATGTATGTGCCTTTGGACAGATGGCCCAGCGAGAGCACCTTGCTCCCAGTGCCACTGCCTGAGAGCATTGTTACCCCTGAGGGGTTTAGCACCTCGTAGCCGAAGCGGCAATCGCCCCCGCAACCCCTGACCTCGATGGTGAACTGCCCATTGGTGGGGTTGGGGTGAAGGGTAACGCCAATCTCACTTAGCAGCTCATGGGTTTCAGGTTCTTCATTCCCCGAGCCCTCGTCGTGACCCAGGATCAGGAAGCTGCGTTGCGTCAGCACCTGCTCCCCATCGGCCAGCTGCACGGTGTAGGCTCCGGGCCTCCAACCCACCACCTCCACCAGCACCTCGAAGCGGGAACGGGTGAGCGCCTCGCTGTACATCACATCACCCCTGCCGTTGACCACCCGGATAAGGGGGTTCCGTTTGGGCTCCTTGCCCAGGTCGTACGTGGCCATCACGTAGTCGGTCACGGGGAAGGGCTCCAGCTCCAGGAGGATGGTCCATTCCCCCTGATGGGTGCCGCTGTAGGCCTCGCCTACGGCCAGCTCCTGGGCCAGGAAGGGTACCGTGTCGGCAATCACCAGCGCATTGCCCGCCAGCAGGGCTGCGATGCCTACCCCCTGCGTGGCCAGCCCCTCAAGGGTGGTATGGGTGAGGCTGTCCATGAGCCCCAGGGGTATCCCCGCCTGTTCCAGCCCCGCCAGAACGATCACCAGCTGGGTTACACCCTCGGTCTCCTGCAGCTGTTCGGGGGTAAGGCCTGGCTCATCCGCCATGCCCTGCAGGGCGACGAGGGCCTCAGGAAGGTTGCCCTGCTCCACGTGGGTGAAGGCCGAGAGGTAGCGGTAGATCCTGTCGGGGTGGTAGTCCGGCAGCATCTGGATGCTGTCGTAGCGTTTTCCTAGCCCCGAAGAGTCGGGGTCAGCCGTGAAACGGGCCAGCAGCCTGCCCGTCAGGATGTCGCGGGTGGCGTGGTGGCGGGCCACCTCGGCCTTGGCCCCGTCGATGGGCGAGAAGCCCGATCCCGCCTCGTGGATGGCCTCCATCAGGTAGTCCGGTAGGGTGTTCTCCCGCTCGTCGAGTGCCTGCAGCACGGCGGCCGACTTGGCGGCCTGGGGGTTGCCCATGAGCACCTGCGCCAGCATGAGGTTGGGCAGGGGTACCGCATCGGCCGAGGCGGTCACCATCACCGTGTCGGAGAGCAGCGGTGAGCGGCGTAGCAGGGCGTTGCGCAGGGCCAGGGGGTTCTCCTCACCCTCCACGGTCTCCACCAGCGCATCGGTTTCGCCCAGGTCCTGCAGGGCGATCAGCAGCTGTTTAGCCTGTGCCAGCGAGTCGTCCTGCTGGGCGATGTCGTCCAGAAGGGGCTTGGGAATGCCGATGCCATCCATACAGTCAGCCAGCGATAGAGCCTGTTGCACGGATACTGGACCTCCAAGACTTTCGGGTGTGTAGTCACCCGGATAGGCGTAGTAGGTGATAGGCATTCTGCTGGTATATATGTTGAAATTGGGTTTTCCCAGGAATCGGTTGGAGGCCGATACCTCTCGGCTTCCCTGCACCTCATCGATGCCCCCATCCAAAACGTAGACGTCAGCTAGCCCATTCCCTGAGAATTGGTTGCATTGTAGCTGTACTCTGCCGAAGTTCTTATAACCGAAAGCCAATATTCCCACCTGCATGTCCTCCAGATGGTTTGCGAACACCAGCCCACCACTCTTCGAGGGGCTGCTGAGGTGAATTCCATAGCCCAATCCACTACCCATCAAGCTATTCCTTTCGATGCTAAAGCTCTCCAGCACGTCCACCGAGATGCCCGTGGGTACCTTGTCCTGATAAATCTCGTTTGGCAGTTGGATGCTGCAGCCCGCCATCTTGGGTGCGGGGTAGCCACTCACCCGGATGCCGTTGAAGCAGCCCTTGATTACAGCATCCTCAACAGCGAATGAGTTAACTCCGCCCGTGCTCACGGCATGAACCGCCGTGAAGAGGTTGATGAATGTGTTCGTACCTTCGATTACCACATCGCTGTTGTATGCGTACAGACCATACCCCCTTTCAACTATTTCTTGTGCTGGCACTGTGTTAATGAAAGAGTTATCCCTAAATAAAACCATTGATACATCAGTAAGTTCAATAAGGTTAAAACTCGATCCAGGCTGAAAAGATGATTGTGCTTGCCCTGCGAAAGTTGAACCAAAAACTCCTGAAAGGTTTGGATTTGGCCCATCGCGGTAGGGTTCAAAAACGATGGATGCCCTATTGTACTTGAAATTCGTATTGCTGGCAACCAATACTCCACCTCCCTCAACCTTTACACCTGTACTTGCATCCTCTATCGTTGTACCATTTAGGAATAAAAAACCTTGGTATTCGGGTAGCTGAGGAGCGCGGGTGGTTCCTTCAACGGTTATACCTTTCCAATTTTTTCTGTTATCTGGACATGCTGTATTGACATTTAGCATTCCACCATTCACCTGAAGTTCTGCACCTTCCTTAACAATAATACCTACATTTGCTTTAAACTGTAACGAGGGAGAATTTAGAACCAGCTTTGCACCGCTTTCAACCTCTAGATATCGTACCATGGAATACTCTGCCGATTCCCAAATTTGGGTGTCGCATTTGACAACATAAACAGGGGGGACAACATCGTTGGGATGCACGTAACCCTGGGGAATAATTGCGTTTGAGTGGACGCTGAATGCCCCCTGCCCTTCGTGGGCGTTGAGGATGGCAATGGGGGAAATCTTAAGGATTCCACCTGCATTTACAACGATTTGACTGCCCGATGGCAGCTCTACCTCTTTACAGCTATTGATGGTGAGCGTAGAACCTGCATCAACCACTATGCCGGCATTACCCTGCAGCCTGAGGCTATTCGAGTTAAGCACGAGGTTACCACCATACTCTGCCATGAGGTCAACGCTGGAAGTGCACCTTCCGTTCACGTTCACCTGCCCCGATATGCTTATATGGCTACCACCCTGCTGGCGGGTAATGGTTACATTATCACCAAAATTTAATATGGCATCATTATCTACCAGCAGATGCCCCGTTTCTGAAAAGTGGATGATGCTGTTATCAGCTATATTTACGGTTACACCTTCGGGTACTGTAATGGGAGAGCGCAGATGTACATAACCCGATAAAGTTATGTTATCCTGAACGGCTTCATTAGGATAATTATAATCTAACCCAAGAATAGTTGTGGTGTTACTGGCAATTTCTACAGGTAACGCTTGTTCTGAGTAATTAGTTTCTATGGGAATGCCATCGGGGGTATTGTGGTGTACAATTGAAAAATCCATGATTGCCCCGTTGTATGCTATACCTGAATCCTCAATTATTTCCAGAAAAATCTTTTCGCAGGGATTATACCTATCAGCAAATCGCTAACATCCAATACAATTTCTATGGGTTCATCATTAAAACCTTGCATGGGTAAATCGCCACCTCGTTTGAGGCTATAGGCACTATAGTTCTGTGTAATGGTTGGTGTATTATAACTTGCATCTTCGGCTATTCCTGCCCTTATATTAACCTTGTTGCGCGAGGGATGGCTTATCTTGGCCTTAACCGTAACCTTGGGCGCATAAGCTTCTTTTATTTTGATAGCATTAATCTGGCCCAGCAACCGGTAGGGCATATAGACGAAACCGGAATCACCATTTGACCAATTAATACCCCAAGAATTTGCCACCTTCACCGCGCCATACTCCCAGTCGCCGTAGAAATCGTACTTTATGCTATCGTTGTAGCCCACAATGGTCATGGCATGGCCACTTTCTCCACCCCAACTTTTTACAATCCACTTATCCGCTTCTTCAGGTGATGTTAATGGAATTTTCCGAAAATCTACGTTACCCCATGACACACTGAATCCTACAATACCTCCCCCTTTTACCGTATCGCCCTCGGCAAGATTATGGATGTAATGCTTAAGGGTTTCCACACCCTCAGGCCCTTTACAATTAATGGTGTAAGCATCAATTATAACACGGTTTTCCAATGCCGAGTGATATTTATTGTAGCCTGTCATCCACTTTGTTGGCTCGCCAAACATACCACCCCATTCGATTACATTTGGAACTCCCTTATCGCATATTATATCCCAGCCTGTCATATGTAAAGAACCGTTGAGCTCGCTTCCCCTGTTAAGATAGTTATAGGTAAAATGGGTGGGGTATTGATTTTCTGGATGATCATCATCCGCTGGCAAACCTCTCATTCGATTTACCATAAATGTAAAAATATAACCCACGCCTGAGGCCTGGGCACAACTACCTCCACGTTGGATAAAAATGGGTCTGAAAAAAATGGAGTCTGAATTGTCAACCTTGTAAGGCAGAGGAGTACTTAACGATTTGCTAGTAGGGACGAGAGCAGGTAGTGCATCCAGCCTTGCCTGCTCTTCAGGGGTTAACTCATATCCACCAACCCACCATGGCTCACCATTGGGGTCGGGATTCACATTGATAAGCTGCGCGCTTACCTGCATGGCTACGCTTGACAGCAGCCATAATGTTACGATTATTAAAATTCTCTTCATGATAATTTTAGATTTGGTTAATGATTAGGTGTGCTTTAAGCCTGTAACAGGCTTCTGGTTTTATGCTACTGTTTTACAATTTTATGGGTTATACGCTGTCCGTTTAACTCAATGCTTATATAGTATAACCCCGGCTTTAGGAATGATAGATTGATTGGGTTGATTGGGCAACTCTGTATAAAAACGAGTATGCCCGCTAAGTCAAACACCTTTAGGGAAAAGAAACGACCAGAAACTAATGGTTGCTCAAACGCAATGTGTAGGTAATCTTCAAAAGGGTTGGGATAAATGGTTGTATGGAAATCATCGGGTTGCTGTATGGAATTTCCAGGGTAAACCGGCTTAACGCTTCGGTGCAAGTGATTTCCGTATGCGTACAGGTACCCATCGGGGGCAAGGCACAGGCCTTCAATTTTTTGGTTGCTAGGGCCTATTAGCCCGGAAATAATGCGCTCCCAGGTTTCGCCATGGTCATTTGAGAAAAACACCCCAGCCTGATCGCCATACTCATTGGACCCAAAGTAGATATGGTCGTCGGGGGTGATGACAATGGAGGTTACCAGCACATCATTCCTGAGCTCAACCCAGGTTTCGCCATTATCCGTAGATTTGTATAATCCGCCGTAGTACAGGTAATGGTCCCCAACACTTCCTGCAAAGATATCACCCTGTGAGTTCACAGCCAGAGAACGAATATACTTGTTCGGTAATCCAATTTGCTCCCACGTATCGCCATTATCCGCTGAGCGGTAAACGCCACCTCCACCCATAAAATCGGTGGTTCCGATAAAAACCATGTTGGTACTAAGGGATATTATAGCATTCGTTTGTTCGCTGCTGCTTAAGGTGAGCAATTGTTCCCAGTCATCACCATTATTATTTGAACGTAAAAGGCCATTGTCATGTCCAGAACCAGCAAAGATATCTCCCAGCGAATTACTTGTTATGGATATTATATTTGCACTACCTGAAAAAATAGGCTCCCAACCTTCATCAAGGTTTTTTAATCGATAAATATTATGAGATCCACCCGTTCCGGCAAATATATTCCCGTTTTGGTGGATGTGCAGGCTATAAGAGGTTATGCCTTCTAAACCCGTGAGAATCCAAGATTTGCTATCATCATTAGATAGATAAACCCCGTTCCCCATGCCGGCATATACTTCAGTGATACTATTCACTGCCAGAGAGAAAACCATTCCTCCGGTAGGCCTTTCGAGTTCTATCCAAAAATTTTGCGCAAAGCAAAAATGTGTAAAGAGTATTAGAATTGTGGTGGTTAGGGCTGTTTTCATTGGGGGTTAGGTTTAATGGAATAAAAATAATTTATAGGTGTAATATTTTGTTTGATTTATCTTGAAACCTTTAGTATTGGTTTTGTATATCGCTGCCCGTTTGCCTCGATTGCTATAGAGTATAACCCCGGCTTTAGGAATGATAGATTGATTGGGTTGATTGGGCAACTCTGCATAAAAAAGAGTATGCCCGCTAAGTCAAACACCTTTAGGGAAAAGAAACGACCAGAAACTAATGGTTGCTCAAACGCAATGTGTAGGTAATCTTCAAAAGGGTTGGGATAAATGGTTGTATGGAAATCATCGGGTTGCTGTATGGAATTTCCAGGGTAAACCGGCTTAACGCTTCGGTGCAAGTGATTTCCGTATGCGTACAGGTACCCATCGGGGGCAAGGCACAGGCCTTCAATTTTTTGGTTGCTAGGGCCTATTAGCCCGGAAATAATGCGCTCCCAGGTTTCGCCATGGTCATTTGAGAAAAACACCCCAGCCTGATCGCCATACTCATTGGACCCAAAGTAGATATGGTCGTCGGGGGTGATGACAATGGAGGTTACCAGCACATCATTCCTGAGCTCAACCCAGGTTTCGCCATTATCCGTAGATTTGTACAATCCGCCGTAGTATAGGTAATGGTCCCCAACACTTCCTGCAAAGATATCACCCTGTGAGTTAACTGCCAGAGAACGAACATACTTGTTCGGTAATCCAATTTGCTCCCACGTATCGCCGCTATCAGCTGAGCGATAAACGCCACCACCGGGCACGGACCAGGCCGTAATGCCCGCAAACAAAGTTCCATCGGCGGTTTCTATTATGCTTGCCACCTCTTTGGCATTGCTCATCGCTAGGGTTTGTGTCCAGGTATCGCCGTTGTCGGTTGATTTGTAAATTCCGCCCCAGCAACCAAAATGTAAATCTCCTAATGTTGTATGCATTATCGAAATTACATTGCCACCTAAAGAAGAAATAAGCGGAATCCATCCATCTTCAATAGTTTCCAAACGATATAACGCATTAAAGCCACCCGTTCCGGCAAATAAATACCCGTTTTGGTGGATGTGCAGGCTATATATGCTTAAATTCTCTAATCCTATGGGTTGCCATGTTTCACCATTATTATTGGATAGATGAACTCCATTATCAGTACCCATGCCGGCAATAAGATTTAAATCAGCATCAATTACTAATGAATGTACATGTGCCTCAACAGGTCTGCTAATTTCAACCCAAAAATCCTCCCGCATAAGCGGGACAGGTTGCGCAAAGCAGAATTGAGTAAAGAGCAGTAGAATTGTTGTGGTTAGGGTTGTTCTAAGTAGCAAATGGGTTTTGTGTTTCATTGGTGTTTGGTTTAAATGGTTAATGGGTGTGAAACCCAAAGGTAGAACTTTTGAATGTAAAATGTAAAACGCTGAATGTAAAATGTAAAAGGGAAGAAAAAACGGGTAGCCATTACCTTTCCATATATGGCAAAGACCATTGCCCACCATACTTTTACATTCAGTATTCGAAATTTTACATATTACTTGTTTTTACGGGGTTTTCGCCCGTTTTTAGTCAGAGTTTGACTTGCCCTGCTTCTGCCCTCGCCTAGTCAAACCCTGACGGGTGGGGCAATTGGTGTTGGTTTTCAGGTCATGGCGCACCTCCTTTCGGTTTGGGGTTAGCATACGTTTTTTAGGGTTGGGCAAAACACATCCCCCTCTATATATATATCAACTGTTTTTGCAATTCGTGACAAACATTTTTTTACTTTTTCCAGGGGTCATCTTCCATTAATCTGATATACTGTATGGTATGAGGTGAAATATTTTTGAAAATTTTTACGTTTCAAACACCTGTTTTAACCAATTATTTATTTCACCGCTTTACATGTTTCTCGTTTGGCGTTTACTCGCTAAGCGTTGCAATCTAGCCTCCAGCTGAGTAACCACACGATAAAATTGTTCGATAACGAGGGTAACTCTTTTCTAAGTAATGGATGATTTAGATGTGAAGATTTACATCAAATTGATTGTAAATGCTGTAAGTCCAAATTATCATGAAATTTTTCACTCCATAGGGGTGATATAGCAATAGAACATGTTTTTGTTGGCAAAAAAGCACCTCAGCGGAGTGCAATAAAGTAAAAAAATGAGAAAAAAATATTGCGCACCAGCCTGCGGCATGTAGGCAGGGCAGGTCTACGAAGCGCTATGCAAAATACACCAAGAATTTATCGCTATATACCCTCTCCGAGGGTAGTATAAAAAATCAACTGTTGTTCAGAAAAGAGCCAGATTAATTTATAATGAGGGATTCAAGGCTCTCTATATACATACAGAGCACAAAAAAGGCAATTCGTTACATGTTTTTGGGAACTTTTTTTTTGAAAAAATGAATTGATTTTTGTAAAGACACTTATAGCATTATAACTATTCAATGATCTCCTTGATTGGCTTTCCTGTGGCACCATTTGGCCAGCTAATTCCAATGAGCGTTGAGAGGGTTGGAGCGATATCAGCCATATCAACGGGATTTAATATCTGTCGACGTTTCATTCGCCATCCGTACCAAATCAGGGGTACATGGGCATCGTAGCTGTAAGGCGAATTGGCAGAAGTTACATTGCCATTGCGCTCAACCCACCCCGGTTCAAGGTTGATAATAACATCGCCTGAGCGGCGTTGATTAAAGCTATTCTGAAACTTCTCGAATATTCCACTGGTGAAATTGCTCGATTGAAGGTTATGTGCTGTAATAGCATTTGCAACCCCTGTGAACTGCAACATAAAATTTGCTACCCTTTCCTGCACATCGCTAAGATTTAAGTTGGAATCCTCAATCAGGCGTCGGTTAAGGAAAAGCTGCTTTTCGTGGTAACCTAAAACCCAATTACCTGTTCCGTAAGAGATATTCAGATAACTTCCTAGTAGAGTAGTTGCTTGCCTTGGGTCAAAATAACCTCCAGGAATCTTTGATTTTTCTAAATGCTCGGGAGTTGCAGCAACACCCTGATCGGAAGTGAGAACAAGCAAGTAATTATGCTTTCCGATCTCGGTATTAAGGAAAGAAATAAAATGAGCCATTTCCCTATCGAGTCTAAGATATGTATCCTCCATCTCGATAGAGTGTGGCCCATATTTTTGACCAATAAACCTAGTGGGTGTAAAAGTAATGGTAATAAGGTCTGTATGATCGTCTTTACCAAGATTCTCACCAACAATAGCAGCTATGGCAAAATCCTTCACATAATTGTTCCCGTAGGGAGTTTCGAGCAGTAAAGAATAATCTCGTGTAGGCTTTTTGGCCAAAATGATACCACTTACCAATCTCCTCAACTTATCTGCAATTCTCTTCTTGGCCTGATGTTGTTTGATTGTTGAGGTATCGGCTTCGAAGTAGCTGTTAAGGGGATTTGACAGGTTCCAATCCCGATTCAAATAAAGGTCGGCAAATCCTTTGGCATTCAGAGAATCGACCCACTGGGGCAGGATATCCATATAGAAGCTATTGCTGATCCACTTTCCCCTTTCCAAATCCATCCAGTAAACACCATTAGCATTGTGTCCGCTTGAAATTATAGCCGAAGCAGGATCTAACGAAACTCCCACCACTTTCGATCGTGGGTCGACCATTCGCAGCTCATCTCCCAGCGTGCTGGTTATTAAATTTCTCGGGGAAAATTTGCCATTCAAATAGCTGCCTCCAACTGTGGTAACCTTTTCATCGGCGATTGCATCTACTGATTGTCCTGAAATTCTCGAATACCATTTATTGGATACAATACCATGCACGCTGGGCATGGCCCCAGTTGAAACGGTTGCAATACCAGGTAACGATTGAGTTAATAAAAAATTATACCGTGCATTCCTGCAAAAGGCACCCTCGTTAACAAGGTGCATAAATCCATCGTCAGAAAACTTTGATGAGTATCGTTGAAGATAATCGTAGCGCATTTGGCTTATGACTATCTGTACTATCAACTTTGGTTTTTCAGGTGGAATTACCATTTGAGATTGTGCCCTATTGAAGGGAAGAGAAAGAGTAATAAAAAGAAAAAGAAATATCCAGATAGTTTTCATATAGCGAATAAGGTAAAAAAAGTATAGGGAACCGCCTTAGGTTCCCCACAAAATTATAAAAAAATCAACGCTTTTATTATCATATTCGAGCTATGGCATAAAAAGTACTCTTTTTGAGATTACTTCATTGCCTGTCATTACCCTAACAATATAAAGTCCTTCAGGTAAACGATTTCCGGCTTCATTAGAACCTAACCACCTACAAATTAACTCATTGTTAATAATTGTTTGTGGTAAAACAGTAGCAACCTTTTGCCCTGTTATGCTATAAATATCAATGCTTACATCTATTGAAAAGGATGTATTAATCCTAATGTTTAGCCATTGGCTAAAAGGATTTGGCCAAGTATCAACCTTGGTTAATTCTTCCAGAACTACTAGGGAACTAACTAGCGTAAGGTAAATATTAATTAGCTCATCGGCATCAATGTATATATCATTCTCTTGCTGATGATAGCCGTCTGCCTCAATGCGATAGCTATAATTTCCCTCCGCAATATCTGAGAAATACGCCTTGCCCCCCTCATCAGTAACACAAACTTCACTATTAAAAGTAACAGTAACTGATTCTACTGGCTCTTCATCTTTGTTGTACACATAAAATGTAACCGTGTACAATGGATTTTCAGGCTGTAAGTTGATCGTTATAATCTTATCCTCGTCAACAACAATATTCCCTTCATACGTTATGTAAGTATCAGCCTCAACAGTATAGTCATAAATACCAGGTTGAACCTCATAAAAAATGGCTTCGCCATTATGATTTGTTGTTTCGGTATCGCCATTAAGAGACACAACTGCACCCTCAATATTTACCTGTTGGTTGTTCTTTATTATGAAAGTAACAGTAAATGGTTGCCCTTCGGGTTCCAGGGTTATATTAATAGTTTTATCCATATCCACCACAACTGTTCCTTGTTGTGGGATAAATTCATCGGCATCAACAGTATAACTATATACACCTGGATTCACTTCCAAAAATATTACTTCACCCTGAGCGTTTGTGGTATTTGAATTGCCATTAAGCGAAACTACTGCACCCTCAATGGGTACTTCATCCATATCTGAAACGTTAAATGTTACAGTATAGGGTTCAATTTCAAGCTCAAGAATAATGGGAACCTCTTTATCCTCATTAACCACCAACTCGCCCTCCTGAGGGATATAACCTTCGGCATCAACTGTATACATGTAAGTACCCTCTGCAACATCTTCAAAAAATGCCTCACCATCACTGTTGGTTTGAATTGAATAGCCATTAATTGATACGGAAGCTCCTTCGATAAATCCTTCGCTATCGGACACAGAAAAAGTTACATCGTAATAATTAGGTAAAAGTTCTAAGATTACCGGCACGTTTACGTCAACATACTGAACATTTATGGAACCCGAAGCATCAAAGTAATTGTCTTTTATTATAGTATAGGATTTGGCATTACCCCTTGACACATCATTAAAAACAGCTAAACCTGAGGTACTTGTAATAAGACTTTGTCCATTGAAATTAACGGAAGCACCCTCAACAGGACTTTCTGAGGAGGTAACCACAAAGGTTACATTTTGAGCTGACTGAGGGAAAATAATGAAATCAACCCAGGCGCAATCGCTTCCGTTTACCTGAGAACCATCCTTGCTATACTCCCATTTAAAAGTGTGGTTTCCAACGGTTACAGGATAATCAACCTCTGCCCAATCCTGATTTCCACTCCAACTACCCTTCAAAACTCCATCGATGTAGAACTTAAGAAAATCATAACCCGATTCAGATGATACTTTTCGTGCGAAGGAGATATTTCCTGCAGCGGAAACATTAAGGGTTATCTGCATAGATGTTTGCTGGTTATTACCTATGGCTGCCGACTTCATGCTGTAGTCGCCGTCATAAGCAGTTGAGTTATCACGGGTCCAATTACCCCCAGTGAAGGTAAAACCCTGGGGAATAACAGTTTCAAAACTCTCGGCATAGGATGGGTATAAGATGAAATCAACCTCATTCTCATCTCCAACAAGGGTTTCAGTAACTGTTTGGCTAAGGTAATCCGTTTTTGAAGCTCTTATCTGGTAGGTGTTTTCGGGAATTGATCCAAAAGAATAGTAACCTTGAGTATTCGTGTATACAGGAGTCACACTTGTGCCAAGTAACTCAACCTTAACCCCATTTATGGGTAATTCCGTTTCAGCATCAGTAATAGTTCCATTAAGTGTTGTTTGCTCCGATGCGATTAGCACAACGTTTTGCTCAATGAGTGAAGTGTAATTAGGAACGGTAATGGTATGTATTTGTGTTATATACCCTTCGGCAGAATATGAAACTTGCCATGTTCCGGGTTCTATCATTCGAACATAATTTCCAAGGTTTGGCTTTGTAAACACATGTGAATTATACTGATCATGATTCAACACTGTAATATTTGCGTGCAAAGGATCGCCCAGCTGATTAGTAACCGACCCCTGTATACCTGTATACAGCCATTCGATATATGTAAGTAATGATTCCTTGTTGTAATTCCAAAAGTTTTGTAAATGCTCCGTTCCAAGCAATTTGGTATTGGAAACCTCAAGGGTAATCTCTCGACAATGGTGCCAGTAGTTCATGTAATCCTGCCTACCTCCTGTAATAACATACCAGTCGCCACCCTGTGTTACTCCGTTGTCCTCATCATCAAAATAGCCAGTAGGGCCATATAACTGAGCCAAATCCGCATACTGACGAGAAACAGTGTAATACCAGTTATGGTCTGGATGGGCATTTTGGCTTGTTGTCCAAGAATCCCAGGGGAAATTGGCCAACTCAATTCCACCGTGGAAATTTGCAGAAAGTGAAAAGTTTTTGGTTCCAGCATAAGCCATCATGGCCAAAGTTTCGGGTTGATAGGTACCACCTGGGTTTTCTCCAACACGTGGGTCTGGAAAATTACGATTAATATCGTAGTTATTAGCGTTTGAACGGGTAGCTCCACTCACGGTGTGATTTCCACTCCTATAAGTTCCATCAGGGTTGCCATTGGGATTAATGTATATCGCCATGCTGTTTACCATATCGGTTATCCTATCATCCGACCCATTATTTGTCAACAAGTAATCAATTAATCTAAGCAGAAATATATAGCCTGTTGTCTCGTCTCCGTGCATTGTACTTGTATAGAAAAAATCGGGTTCGGCTTCTTCATCCAAAACATTATCTGATATTTTAACAACGTATAGCTTACGCCCCTGAACAGTGGTTCCAATGCTGTCCAATTTACAGAGAGATGGATAATCCTGCTCAAATTTCTTCATCATGGCCCTGTATACCTCATACGTTGGGTAACGATCCCAGTTGGCCATCTGGGCAACTGTAGTAGCCATTGTAAGGGCTTTGGGTTCTGAGGATGGATGAGGAAGCATTTCGGGAAAATAGCCTAGGGACTTTATCTTCTCCAGCTCATGCTCATTTGCATAAGCGTAAATCAATCCATTGTCTATCCTATCGATAGAAACTGTTCGGGTAACAACAGTGTTAACTTTATCCTTATCGTTTTCAGAAAATTTTATGTAATATTCCTGGGCATTTAAATGATGTTGGAAATTTGAAAGGATTAAAATGGTTAAAAGAATAAAAAGACGTTTCATTATTAATTAATAAGGTTATTAGATTTATGAAATGAATGAATTGTGAGAATGCCAAAGTTATAAGCTATTTGTTTACGTTGAAATAGAAATCTCTTTTTTTTACGAATTTGGCTTTTGAAGCGTTACAATTTCAATATGATAATACTTAAAAAACCAACTGATTATAAGAGAGATTTTTTTTATACAAGGAAGGAGTTGATTTGTTAAAAAGGTGTCATCTAACATTAAAATTTTTCACCAAAATGCTGCCAGAAGGCACGATGAAAAATAACTCCTCCATTATCTGTATACATATCTATGTATGAAAATTCAGCGTTATGGTCTGGATACTGTTTTAACTTTTCATCGGATTTGTAAAGAGCTGGTATCTCTGGATGAAACTGAACGCCAATGACATTAGGAAATTCACAATGGGTAACTGCCTCAATTATTTTCCCATCCATTGACCATGCCATTGGGATAATCCCCTTTCCCAGCTTGTCAATACACTGGTGATGGCTACTCCAAACATATGGTAATACTGACCCAAAACTGTTCAAACTATCAAAAAGACTATTTGATTCAAATTTTATTTGATGAAAACTACCCCAAATCAGATCCCTGTCAACTCCAAAGTTTGTATGGTAGTTTCGGTGTTGATTGTCAATTTCCATTTCTAAAACCTGCTCTACTTGGCTTAATCCATATAATTCTGTTGGGATATCCTGTATCAATGTTCCTCCAGTTGCAACATTCATGCTTTGCATACCTAGGCATATCCCTAAAACCCTGTATTCGGGTTTTTCTCTTAGCAAAGGATTATACAATGTGTCCTGATATCCTCCCAGCAAATGGTAAAGAAAGGATATTTCAAGGAAGTGCCTATGAATATCTGTTATTTCAGTTAAAAGGTTAGTGGTTTTACCATAGGTTGAGGGAGGAATATCGGGACCACCAAAAAATATGACACCATCAGATTTTTCAAACAATTCTTTAAATAATAAGCTACATTCGTTAAATCCATAAAGCGATTCAGAGGTTAAGTCAGGGTTAATCTCAATGAGATTAATCTTTTGCAAATGTTCCTTTTCAATAAAATTAACTGATTGCTTAAAGTTATACTCTCCAAGTTCATGAAAGATACCGATAACCTGATAACTATCTGGTAGAGGTAAAATTCCCTCGTCAACAAGATAGGTAAATGTTTTTAAGTTTCTTACTGTGGGATTCATGAGAAGAATCTTGGGGGTAGAAGATTCTAGGTCTTGTAAATTAACTAAAGCTTTATGGGTATCGTTGGAACAGCTGAGCATGCCAAGCATAACCAACAAAAAGAAAAATAGCCTTCTCATATTCATATAATTAATTCAGTAACACCATAAATAGATCGATTAATTTACGAGTGCCAATTTAAACAATTCTGGTTGAATTGTAACATAATTGATAAAATAGCGAAGGGAAAGAAACCCTATTTTAGGTTTATCTTTTTGAGATAACTTTTGAATTGCTGTGCTGATTTAATGATTTCTACTCCTTTGGGTAGAAGACTTGGGTCAAGTTCAATCTGCAAACCTGTTGCCATTAACCTAGAATTAGGAAAATTTTGTTTTAATGCTCCAATCATAGAAGCAATTTCTTCCCTAGAAATTGAAATGGTGATGGTAGTAAATATACCCAAAAAATCTTTTTGAGTTTTAAACTCAAGGATATTATTTAATGGCACAGTTTGTCCCAAGTAAACTGTGTTTAGTCCTTCTTTTCTGGCTATGTAATTGAAGTATAGCAAGCCCATTTCATGAAGTTCTCCTTCGGGAAGAAAAAACAAAACACTTGAAATCTGATCATTTGGATTTGGAAGTGAATCGGTTTGTTTAATTATTTTATTCCTAATAATATTCGACGCAAAATGTTCTTGGGCAGGAGTAACGGTTCCTGCTTGCCAAAGTAATCCCATCCTTTTTTGGAATGGAACCAACATATTCTCAAAAGTCCATTCGAAACCTCTTTCACTAATCGTTTCTTCGATTTTCCTAGAGAATTCTAATTCATTAATTTCCATTGCCGAATTAAAAAGTGTTTCGGGAAAAGGGAGTGTTTGGACATTGCCTCTTCCCTTTAACATTATACTTCTTATTTCAACATCCGATAGCTTAGCTATTCTGCTTATTTTATAACCCATGGAAAGCAATAGAGATACATTTAGTATTAGCTTAAGATCATCGTCATTGTATCTTCGAATATTTGTATCGGTCCGCTGTGGTGAGAAAAGGTTATATCTTTTCTCCCAAATCCTAATGGTATGAGGTTTAACACCAGAAAGTATTGACATCTCCTTAATACTGTAAATTGCCATGATACTTATTTTTTCATCTACTAAACAGCTTATAAGGCATTTAGTTCAATAAGTTGCTGTTGAATTTTTATTACTTGAAATGGTATTTATAAAGATAATCACTAGTATCCGACTAAATATAAAATGATAGCCTTCTGCTAGCAAAAGATTCTTCGCTTCGCTCAGAATGACAACCATTTGAAACTTTAGGGGACGAGGAGGGGTTGGTGTTTTCGTTCTTAAAAAAACGAGACCACCAACCCCTCCTCGTCCCAACAATATAAATATAACTAACTGTCATTCTGAGAGGAACAAAGTGGATCGAAGAATCATTTGCTCGCCAAAGTGAATATTTTTTTGTTTAAGAAATTTAGTCGGATACTAGTGAAAAATAATAATAACAACTATTGAAACTATTCTGACTTTCTGGCAATCATCAGTCCATCGCGAAGGGGTAATAATACTTTTTCCAGCTTACTGTTATTGGCAATCATAAGGTTAAACTCCCTTACACCTTTAGTATAGTGATCGTTGGCCTCTTTATCCAATACCTTACCTCCCCATAAAACGTTGTCGGCCAATATAAAACCGCCAACCTTTACTCTAGGTAAAACCGTTAGAAGGTATTTGGGGTATTCTCTTTTGTCACCATCAATAAAAACCATGTCAAAATCCAATTCAAGGGTTGGTATAATTTTCAATGCATCTCCAACATGAAGGGTTATTCGGTTTTTCACTCCAGCTTTTGAAAAGAAATCAAGAGTTTGTTCTGTTATCTCGTCATTAACCTCAATGGTATGTAAATGTCCTTCACCCGACAACCCCCGTGCAATGCAAATTGCAGAGTAACCTGTAAACGTACCTATTTCTAGAACACGCAATGGATTGATCATCTTACATATCAACTCAAGCAGTTTTCCTTGCAATTGCCCACAAAGCATTCTGGGATGATAGGCTGTTAGATGGGTATGCCTATTAAGCTCGTAAAGCACTTCATCCTCAGGTGAGGTGTGTTGGTTGATGTACTCCTCTAACTCGTGTGAGTAGTAATTACTTGCTTCCATCTATTTATAGATCAAAGTGGAAAGATTATGATTTGCGAAAACCTCATTGGCAATTTCAATCAATTCGGATGATGATATACTATCAATCTTCGAACTCATTGCTTCAATACTTTCAAAAGTATTGTAAATTAAAATGCTCCTTGCTAAGTTAAGCATAAGCACTTCGCTATTCTCAATTGCTATGGCCAGCTGACCAATGAGTTGTCGTTTAGCCTTGAAAAGTTGTAGAGTACCAAGTTTGGTAGTTCTTAATTTTTCCAACTCCTGATGAAGAAGATCCAAAGATTTATCAAAATTCGTCTTGTCGCTTCCAAAGTATATGCTGAATAGTCCAGTATCGGAGTATGGTGAATATGTCGATTCCACATTATAGGCATAACCCTTTCTTTCTCTAAGGCTTAAGTTTAATCGAGAATTTAAACCTGGTCCTCCCAAAATATTGTTTAGCAAATGTAAGCCGATCCTATTAGGGTGCATAAGATTATAGGTTTCACAACCAACTATACAATGTTGCTGATATGTGTTTTTCTTTTTCGCTACACTCTGTACAGAATAATTCGAAATTGGAACACGTTTAATTAACCTAGGGTTTGGCTGAATGGGGCCAAAGTATCTTTCTGCTAACTTTTTTACTCTGTTCAGGGGAATATTACCCACCGAACAAAAAACCATTTGGTCTGTATTGTATGTTCGTTCCATAAAGCGAAGAATATCACTTCGCCCGAATCTTTTGAGGCATTTCTTGGATCCAAGTATATTCCTACCGAAGGGGTGGTTTGGGTAGATTAACTCCTCAAAATCATCGAAAATTAGCTCTGAGGGAGAATCTTTATATGAATTTATTTCATCGAGTATAACTTCTTTCTCTCGCTGCAATTCCTTCTCGGGAAAGGTTGAGCGATAAAGGATATCTGCGATTAGCTCCACCGCTCTATGAAAATCTTGTTTAAGAAAAGTGGCATGTACAACCGTTTCCTCCTTAGTTGTGTAAGCATTTAATTCGCCTCCCACATCCTCAAGGCGGCTCATCACATGAAAAGCTTTGCGTTTTCGAGTCCCCTTAAAAATAACATGCTCAATGAAATGTGCTAAACCGTGTTCATCCTCTAGTTCATCTCGCGTACCCGCATTGATCATCATGCAACAGTAAGCCACGGGTGACGATGTGTGCAAATGGACAACACGAATACCATTATGCAATGTTTGCAGATCAAACTTCATTGGGTAATAAATTAGTTTGCAAACCTAATTCAATTGTACCGATTGAACAAACAGATTAGGAATAATAAAATATGAACTCAATATCTTTAATTGTGAAGGGTAACTACCCAATCGCCTGGCTGGTTAATGGTTACCTCAAATTCAACTCGTTGTGTAGTTGTCCTTAAAGAGTTAAGTGTGATATACGTAACCCTAAAAGTAACCGGGAATTCAATATTTTCAAAACCTTGTTTACTTCCTATTGTAATAGGCGTTCCTTTACTTGAATTCAGATGAAAGCTTGTAATAGTTGTGTTCTGAACTCCATTTTGAAGGAATGAAAACATAACCCTATCCCCATTGCTCATTTTTTGAATTGAATACCGGGTCACGTTGATATTCTTATCTACTTTGTAATAAGGAGGTATAATTATTTTTATTAACGAATCATTTTTCCAAAAACCATTAATTGTGGAATCCCTTCCATTAAATAGGAAAGAGTACTTACCTTTTCCATGCTTATTCCCCTCCTTAAAATAACCAACAAATTTTTCGCCTGTTGGTTTAGTGTATATTCCAAAACCATGTGGAAGACCTTTTTTAAACTTACCATCATACTTATCTATACCAACAGCAATTCCGTTACCATGAGCTAATCCATCCTTACAACCTCCCTTGTAAATTAAAGAAATATTTTCTTTAAGTACCTTGCAATTCTGAATAGTATCAGATTCATTTTGAGCTTGTAAAATGTGGGTTACAGATATAATTATGGCTATTACAAACATGGATATCTTTACCTTCATATAATTGTAATTTAAAAAGGTTAAATCAAATATAAGGTCAATTTTTAAAAAAAGTGTTTAAGTTACTTAAAAACAAAAATATGAACTTGTTATGAAAAACTCTATTAAAAAAAGTTGACAAAATGGTTGCCTAGTGTTTTGGAGTAAAGAAAAAACGTTTATATTTGCACCGCAAAAAATGCTGGTGCCATAGCTCAGTTGGTAGAGCAACGGACTGAAAATCCGTGTGTCCCTGGTTCGATTCCCGGTGGCACCACCAGCATAAAACCCGTTCAGAAACCTGAACGGGTTTTTCTTTATGCTGATATTATACTCTAATTCCCAGAATGGTTACATCATCAACCTGAGAGTTGCTACCAATCCATTGGCTATAAGCATTCTCAAGGATTTCTTTTTGGACAGATAGATTTCTTTCTGCATTTCCTAACAGCAATTCCTTGAGCCGTTTTGAACCAAATCGCTTCTTTTGAGGCCCTCCAAACTGATCGGCATATCCATCAGTAAACAGGTAAATACAATCGCCACCCTTGAGCTGGATGCTCTGTTGAGTAAAAGGTTCCATGCGTATATTGATAGCTACTGTATTTTTGTTTGGATTAAGTTCAATAAAACTATTGTTGCTTTGAACAATCCAACAAGGATTGTTTGCCCCGCAATAGTGTAAAAGTTTGGTTTCGATATCCAAAACGCAGAGAGATATATCCATTCCATCCCTACGGGCACCTGACTCATCCTTCTGTTTCAATGCCTCAATGATATTTCTCCTCAATTCTTCGAGAATAAGATTCGGCTCTTTCTCCCCTTTATATCGCACGATCTCGTTTAAAAAGGAAATACCAAGAATACTCATAAAGGCCCCCGAAACTCCATGCCCGGTGCAATCGGCCACTGCGAAGCAAACCCTATTCTCCTTCTGATAAAGCCAATAGAAATCTCCGCTAACAATATCTAAAGGTTTGTAAACTACAAAGTAGTTGTAAAAAACCGCCCTGAACTGCTCCTCTGTGGGTAACATGGTTTGTTGTATGCTCTCGGCATAGCTTATGCTTTCGGTCAGGTGTTGGTTGATTCCCTCAAGCTTTGTTTTCTGATAAAGAACTAGGTCGCGTTGAGACTCAATCTCATCCCTTTGGCTTTCAATTTCATCCCTTTGTGTTTGAATGAATTGGTTCTTATCATAGAGCTTACTATTTGCCAACTTCAACTTTTGATTAAGCTTGAAAAGCCCAAAAAGAAATACGCCAACAACTATCGCTCCTAGCGTTGAAATGGCTATAAGCAATCTTTGTCTTTTAATGATTGCCTGGTTTTTAATAATTTCCTTGTCTTTACGCTCGCTTTGAAAACGTGCGTTTAAAAGGTTAATCTGTTTCTGTATGTTCTCCCCGCGAACAGTATCTTGGTACTCTTTTGAAATTATGTAGTGATTTAGTGCTTTCGGGTAATTCTCATTTTTTAAATAGTAGTCGTAATACTTTCTATGGATTTGAATTAGAATATCCTTTAACCCTGTTTCCTGCCCAAGCACTTTCGCGCTATCTAAATACATCAATGCCTTTTTCTCATCATGAATTGCAAAGTAAAAATCGCTTGCATTGTAATAGGAGACTGCACTCCCCCAAAAGTCCTCTTTGGCTTGTTTTGATAGGCTAATCGACTTAATAATATATTCAATGGCTTTCTGATAATCACCTAAAAGTTTGTATGTATGTCCGATATCATTATAGGAGTATGAAATGTAATTTGATAAATTCAGGCTCTCCCTGATTCGTAATGCTCTTTCTTGATAAACAAGTGCTTTTGTTGGCTCGCCTAGATAGTTATACAGATTTCCAATTTCATTAAGAGCAACGTGATAATAACCATCGATATTTGTTGAATCACTCACATTGAGCGCTTCTGAGAAGTAGTGAAATGCTTGCTCAAAATCGTTGGCATTTCTGAAGATGAAAGCTGAGTAGATATATACATCCTCCTTATATTTATCATAATCAACCCCATCAACTAGTTCTAAGTTATCGAGAATTACTCCTATAGCTTTATCGTAATCTCCTCTCAATGATAATACATAACCCAACCTATTGGTCGATTCAATTATAACTTGCTTTTCATCAAGTAACCGTGATCTATCGTGAGCTTTTTTGTAGAATTCAATGGCACCATCGTAGTCGGATTGCTTCTCATTAAAAAGTCCAATATCAAACAGAAGGTCTGGTGATACATTATAGGAAACAGAATTTAGGGAAGAGTCGATTAGCCTTGAATATTCAAACATTAACTCCAACGAATCGTGCTGAGAGTAGAATCTGGCCAGCTTAAGCATTGCCTTTATAGAAAAATCAGCATCGGACGAGGACTTGGCAATAGCCTTTAAACTATCAGCATACGAATTAGCACGAAGCGTTATCGTACCACTTATTAAAATAATACAAAGTATTACTTTTCTCACAGGTTCATTTTTAATAAAAATACGAATATAGAAAAACTCCCAAATATCAAAACAAATAAAAGTGCTAAATTTGCAGCAATTTTAATTAAGATATGAGCGATAATACAATATTAAGCAAACTTGAAGGTCTTCGACGTAAATTCGAGGAGATTGGACAGCAAATTACTGATCCGGCAGTAATGTCAGATATGAAAAGATATGTAAGCCTTAATAAAGAGTACCGTGATTTGGAACCCCTAGTGGAATCATACGATAAGTACAAGAATATACTCAGCAATATCGATTCGGCAAAGAGCATTCTTGCTACCGAGAAGGACGAGGAAATGCGAGAAATGGCAAGGATGGAGATCGAATCTCTTGAGGAAGAACAGGAAAACCTTGAAATGGATATTAAACTTCTGCTTGTCCCTGCTGATCCCCAGGACAGTAAAAACGCAGTACTCGAAATCCGTGCCGGAACAGGTGGCGACGAGGCTAGTATCTTTGCCGGTGACCTCTTCCGCATGTACACTAAATATATTGAGAATAAAGGGTGGAAGTATGAGGTAAACCACTTCTCTGAGGGTACCGTTGGAGGTTATAAGGAAATTGTTCTCAGCGTCAAAGGTAAAGGTGTCTATGGAATATTAAAGTACGAATCGGGGGTGCACCGCGTGCAGCGAGTTCCACAAACCGAAACTCAAGGCCGTGTTCACACATCAGCAGCCACAGTGGCCGTACTACCCGAAGCCGAAGAGTTTGATATAGACCTAAAAATGGAAGATATCCGCAAGGATACTTTCTGTTCATCGGGTCCAGGTGGGCAAAGTGTTAACACCACCTACTCTGCAATCCGCTTAACACACATACCCTCGGGCATTGTTGTACAGTGCCAGGATCAAAAATCGCAGCTAAAAAACTTCGACAAGGCGTTAGCAGAGCTTAGAACAAGGTTATATAACCTGGAATACCAAAAGTATCTTGACGATATTTCGTCCAAACGGAAAACCATGGTTTCCACTGGCGATCGATCAGCAAAAATTCGTACCTACAACTACCCTCAGGGTAGGGTAACCGATCACAGAATAAACCTCACTTTATACAACCTCTCAGCAATTATCGATGGCGATTTGGATGAGGTGATTGAAAATTTGCAGTTGGCCGAAAATGCCGAAAGGCTTAAGATGAGCGAAGTCTAGAAGAAATTATTTATGACCCTGTTACCACAAGGGATTGTTTTTTGAGCGAAGATTCATTTTCTAAAATCATAAATGTTTTGCAATGAATGCACAGCAACTCTTCGACCAAATACGCAGCAAGCGTAGTTTCCTATGCATTGGGCTTGACAGTGACATAGCCAAAATACCCGAACTACTTCTCGCCAAGCATGATCCAGTTTTTGAGTTCAACAAGGCTATCATTGATGCTACGGCAGAATACGTTGTAGCCTATAAGCCTAATCTTGCTTTTTACGAACATCGAGGGGCAGCTGGGTGGAATACCCTTTACAAAACAGTTAGCTACATCAAAAAAAATCATCCCAACATTTTCACCATTGCCGATGCAAAGCGTGGCGATATTGCCAACACGGCAAAAATGTATGCTGATGCTTTTTTTAAAACATTTAATTTCGATGCAATAACCCTTTCGCCATACATGGGTCACGATACGGTTGAACCCTTTCTTCGCCATAACAGTAAGTGGGCTATTCTGCTCGCACTCACATCCAATAGCAGCTACGATGATTTCCAGACAATTAAAAATGCTGATACAGGAAAATATTTATATGAGGAGGTTATTACCAAATCGATTCACTGGGGAACAGAGAACAACATGATGTTTGTTGTTGGTGCCACCCGATCGGATTTGCTTGTAAATGTCAGGAAATTAGTGCCCGATCATTTCTTACTTGTTCCTGGAGTTGGAGAGCAAGGAGGCAGCTTAAGCGAGGTAGCAAAACATGGTCTAAATAGCAAATGTGGTTTACTGGTGAACTCAGCCCGTGCTATTATTTATGCCGACAGATCTATGCGTTTTGCCGGTGCCGCCAAAACCGCAGCTATGATTCTTCAAAAAGAGATGGAACAGATACTAAAAGAAGCTGGACTTCTTTAGAGCATATTGCAAAATAAGAGGGAGAACCTAATAAACTATGCTTATTAGGTTCTCCCAAAGAATTAATAAATCTATACTTTCTGCATTTTCCACCTTCCTCTTCGAAATACTAAAATAGCGGTTAGTGTCATACAAGTTTCAGCAATAACAATCGCATAGTAAACTCCTCTCTCATTCATTCCCAAATGTATTGCAAGAAAATAAGCCAATGGTATTTCTAAAAGCCAAAAACAGAAAAGATTTATTATCATAGGAGAGAATGTATCCCCTGCTCCGTTTAGCGAATGTACCACAACCATTCCAAATCCATAGGCAATAAAACCAATGCTCATAATTCGCATACAATCAGCACCCTTGGAAATAACCAAAGGGTCATCGGTTAGAAAGCTGATGATATTTTCGGGTATAAGCACAATAATTAGCCCTGCTACGCCCATAAATATAGCATTGATTAAACCCGATACCCAAACCGATCGCTCTGCTTTTTGTGGATTTTTAGCTCCCAAATTCTGACCTACCAGGGTTGCCGCAGCATTGCTTATACCCGATGCCGGTAGCATCGCAAATATCATTATCCTTATTCCAACAGTATACCCTGCAACAGATATACTTCCGAACGAGGAAATGATCCTAACCAAACCTATCCAGCTCGATGTAGCTATGAGCAACTGAAAAATCCCTGCATACGAAAGTTTCAAAAAAGCTTTGATCTGAGATATATCCGGAACAATATCAAGAATTGCAAACCTCAACCTACTCCTTGTTCCAAATATCAAGCTGTAAAGCTGATATAGAACTCCAATTCCTCTTCCGCAATTGGTTGCAATGGCAGCACCCTCAATTCCTAGCTGGGGAAATGGCCCTAGTCCAAAAATCAGCATGGGATCTAGTACAACGTTGATGAGGTTGGCCAACCCTAGTACTCGCATGGCAATGGCAGCATCGCCGGCACCGCGTAGTATTCCGTTCAGCACAAAGAGCAGAATTATTGTTGCGTTGCCTACAAGCATCCATTGGGTATAGCTTGAATAATTACGAATTGATTCCTCCGAAGCTCCCATCAACCTGAGCAAATCATCACTAAACAAAAATCCCGCTAATGCAACTATTCCCGAAAATGTAATGGTTACCAGTAGTGCCTGAACGGCAGCAAAGCTAGCTTTACGGGGTTCGTTTTCGCCTATACGTCGCGATACAATAGCCGTTGCTGATATGGCGAAACCAATACCAAAGGCATAAACCATGGTAAGTAACGATTCGGTAAGTCCTACAATGGATACTGCCTCGGCGCCAAGTTTTGAAACAAAGTAAATGTCGAAGATTACGAAAACCGACTCCATGAGCATTTCGAGCACCATGGGGATTGATAATAGTATAAGTGCCTTGCGAAGGCTTAATGATGTGTAGTTGTATTCGGAGCCGGCTATGGCTTCTCGTATTTGGTGGAAAAGCCTTTTAAGTTTAAGTAACTTTGATTGATATCTATTATGGTACATTTCGTTTTCGTTTTCGGTATTTATAGTAGTGTTCATCTTCACTGTTCGCGAATCTAATTGACAATGCTGGGACAATAAAAGTCACCACTTGAGCAAAAACGGTAATTGTTTTCATAGCAATTCCTCCAAAAATTAAGTTTTTAGTAAAAAAATGTTGATTTGAAAAAAGATGTCCTTTGAGGACGGGAAATAATTGCAACAGGCTAAGCCTTAGAGGCTAGACCGTAAAGAATGGTATGAGGGTAGTAATCTTCATTCTCTTTTTGCAATTAATGGTAATACAAAAGTAATTGAAAAATCGAAACAATGAGATTCAATTTAAAAAAATCTATGTCAATTCTTAAAAAAGGCTATACATTAAAGCGGATATGCAGTATATCACCATCGGCAACCACGTAATTTTTCCCTTCAACACTAAGCTTTCCCTTTTCCTTACAGGCATGTTCTGAACCTAAAGTAACAAAATCGGTATACTTCATCACTTCAGCACGTATAAAGCCCCTTTCCAAATCGCTATGGATAACTCCGGCGGCTTGGGGAGCACTCATTCCCTTGGCAATGGTCCATGCCCTGATTTCCTTTGGCCCCACAGTAAAAAAGGTTTCCAAATTAAGCAATGTGTATGCCGCACGGATCAATTTATTCACGCCAGGCTCCAGCAAACCAACCTCTTTCAAAAACTCCATACGATCGTTTTCATCGTCGAGTTCGGCGATATCTGCCTCAACCTTACCGGCAATGATTAGTATCTCGGTTTGATCATCCTTAAGGGATTCCCTAACCTTTTCAACGTAAGCATTGCCATTCACAGCCGATGCTTCATCCACATTACATACATAGATTATCGGTTTGGTTGATAGTAAAAAGAGGTCTGCTACATACTTTTTATCCTCATCGCTAACTGGTGCTGATGAGGCATTCTTAAACGACTCCAAATGCTCCTTGTATTTATTTAGCACTTCCAATCCATGCTTAGCATCCTTGTCGCCTACTTTTACCAACTTTTCTAACCTAACTATTTTCTTCTCAACCGATTCTAAATCCTTAATTTGTAGTTCTAGGTTTACAGTCTCTATATCCCTCACTGGATTAACAGAACCATCAACGTGAGGTAGATTAGGATCATCAAAGCAACGTAGTACATGGATAAGTGCATCACAATTCCGAATATCAGCAAGAAATTGATTTGCTCCCTTATCGGAGCGCCCAGCACTCTTTGTTAAACCGGGGATATCAACTATTTCGACTGTAGCATTAACTATTCGCTCTGTAACTTGGTATTTATTTAATTCCTTAAGCCTTTCGTCAGGCACATTAATAATGCTCAGGTTTGTTTTATTGCTGAACGAGAAACCGCTTGCCTCTGCCTTTGTGCTTGACATGCAGTTGAATATGGTGCTTTTGCCCACATTGGCAATTCCAATAATTCCGCACTGTAAACTCATTTTAATATCCTTTTATGGGCTGCAAATTTAACTTGAAGTAACGAAAAAGGGAAAGGAATGCTTTAAAAAAACAAATACGATTATTTAAAAAATCTGATCCTGCCAGTATTAAAAAAGATCAAACAAGTAAGGGACTAAAGAGTGAATACTTAGCTCATTGCTCCTGTTGATTAAGCAATTTGGCAATTTTATCCTTCAATTTACTTGAATCGTAAGGCTTTGTAATGTAATCAACTGCACCCAAACCCATAGCCCTATTGATGTGTTCAAGTTCTGTTAGAGCAGATATAACTATCACAGGGGTTTTATCTTTACGCTTTTGAAGCTGGCCGAGAAACTCAAAGCCATCCATCTTAGGCATCATCAAATCCAACAAAATCAATTCGTACTTCTCTTTCTTTAATGCTGCCAATGCATCAATGGCATTCTGATAAACAACAGGTTTATATCCCCACGCCTTAAGAAACGATTCGGCGATAAGCTGATTAAAGTCAGAGTCTTCAACCACCATTATTTTTTGCGATATTTCCATTCTTTTATTTTTAAAGCATCAAATTTAATAATTCTAATCCATTTTAAAAATTTTATTTTCACTACATCTTGACATTAATACTCATCTACTTCTTAACTCAATGTTAATAAAATATTTTGCTGATTAGATGGTACTTATGGACGTATTAGCTTTAAACTTTCAAAAAGATTACCCCTTAATGTAGTATTTCATATTTTTGCACTTAACAAAAACATAGTGCATTGATTTCAGATGGCCATGTGGTAGAAACACCGCTCATGAAGCAGTACAACGCTATTAAGCGTAAGCATCCTGATGCAATTCTCTTGTTCAGGGTGGGCGATTTCTATGAAACATTTAGCGAGGATGCCATAAAAACTTCTGAGATTCTTGGCATTACTTTAACCCGCAGGGCAAATGGAGCTGCTTCATTCGTTGAGCTTGCTGGTTTTCCACACCACGCACTCGATACATACCTGCCTAGGTTAGTAAGAGCTGGACAGCGAGTGGCAATATGCGAACAGCTTGAAGACCCAAAAATGACTAAAACCATCGTTAAACGTGGAATAACCGAATTGGTAACCCCTGGAGTTTCATTCAATGATAATGTATTAGAAAAGAAGGAAAATAATTTTCTGGCAAGCATTCATCTCGAAAAAAAGTATGCGGGCGTTGCCTTTCTTGATATTTCAACGGGTGAGTTCTATGCAGCAGAGGGAACCTTCGAATACATCGACAAGCTGTTGACCAATTTCAACCCCAAAGAGGTACTCGTTGAGCGATCACTTTACCGCGAATTTACGGAGCAATTCGGATCCCGTTTCTATGTTTACAAGTTTGATGATTGGGCATACAATGAGGATGGAGCCCGCGAAAAGCTGCTTAATCATTTCCAAACGGCTAGCCTTAAAGGCTTCGGTATCGATGGCATCCGGCTTGGGGTTATTGCTGCTGGCGCAGCACTTTACTATCTTGACCTAACACAGCATCATCATGTAAAGCATATAACATCCATTTCTCGACTCGACGAAGACAAATACGTATGGCTCGATAAATTTACCATGCGCAACCTGGAGCTGTTCCACACAGTGAATGAAGGTGCCAAAACTTTAGTTGATATTATCGACAAAACCCTTTCGCCCATGGGTGGTAGGTTGCTCAAAAAATGGGTTGCTTTACCGCTAAAGGATATCAAACCGATTAACGAAAGGTTGAATGTGGTTGAGTTCTTCATTTCGCAACCTGAGATAATGGGACCCATTAAGGATCATATTAGAGAGATTGGCGATTTGGAACGAATAATCTCAAAAGCCGCCGTGGGGCGAATTTCTCCTCGCGAAATGATCAGCCTAAAGAATGCCCTACTTGCATTGGTTCCCATAAAAGAAATCTGCGAAAAATCAGATGAACCTACCCTACAACGAATTGGTGAACAGATCAACCTTTGCTCCCGAATTCGAGATCGTATTGACAAGGAGATTGTACCTGATCCACCTGCCCTTTTAAACAAGGGTAATGTGATTGCACAAGGAGTTAGTGCTGAACTGGATGAGCTAAGGGAGATCATGCACTCGGGAAAAGAATACCTTCTCAACCTTCAACATCGCGAATCGGAACGAACTGGGATACCCTCCCTTAAAGTTAGCTTCAACAATGTTTTTGGTTATTACATTGAGGTTAGAAATACCCATAAGGAAAAAGTCCCCCCCGAATGGATTCGTAAACAAACACTAGTATCGGCCGAACGTTACATCACTGAAGAGCTTAAGGAGTACGAATCGAAAATTTTGGGTGCCGAGGAAAAGGTGATAACCATAGAACAGCAACTATTCGAACAGCTGGTTTTTAGCCTTTCGGAGTACATTGCATCTATCCAACTCAATGCCAATCTGGTAGCACAAATCGATTGCCTTCTATCGTTTGCTAGCTGCGCCAGTGAATACAACTACTGCAAACCAGAGGTGAACGACTCTCTTACCATTGAAATTAAGGAAGGACGACATCCTGTTATAGAAAGGATGTTGCCAATGGGAGAAGAATATATCACCAACGATACCTATCTTGATACCTCCAACCAGCAGATTGTTATCATTACCGGCCCAAACATGTCTGGAAAATCTGCACTGTTAAGGCAAACAGCTCTCATCGTTCTGCTTGCTCAGATCGGATCCTTTGTCCCTGCAAAAGAGGTAAAAATTGGTGTTGTTGATAAGATCTTCACAAGGGTTGGCGCTTCCGATAATATCTCACTGGGAGAATCAACCTTTATGGTGGAGATGCTTGAGGCTGCCAGCATCCTGAACAACATCTCGGAAAGAAGTTTAATCCTTCTGGATGAGATTGGACGAGGCACATCCACCTACGATGGCATTTCCATTGCCTGGGCAATGACCGAATATATCCACGAGCATCCTGGTGGAAAGGCAAAAACCCTCTTTGCCACCCACTATCACGAACTCAATGAGATGGAAGGGGCTTTCCCTCGAATTAAAAATTACAACGTATCCATCAAGGAAATGGATAATAAGGTTATTTTCCTTCGAAAGTTGATCCCGGGCGGTAGCGCTCATAGCTTTGGGATTCACGTTGCCCGTATGGCTGGCATGCCCCCTAGCGTTGTGAAAAGAGCCAACGAAGTGCTCAAGGAATTGGAGCGCAATCCACAAAACCAAAAACTCACAAAACCCGGTTCTGATCTTGGCAAGCAAAGGGAGGGCTATCAGCTAAGCTTTTTCCAGCTCGACGATCCTGTGCTCAAGCAGATTCGAGACCAACTTGTAAAACTCGATGTCAATAACCTTACTCCCATCGAAGCACTCAACAAACTCAACGATATCAAAAGAATAACTGGTCTTTAGAAAAAAAAGAAAATAAATCAATTTTCTCAATAATTTCAATACTTTCATAAACCACCATTAAACTAACGTTTAAAAAAATTTATCAACATCGCAATTGATTAACATTCAACTGCATGCAGTCAATTTTACTGCTATATAACATATTTTTTTAAATTTTTTCTGCTATAAAACACAAAAAGCCTTTATATTTGCCTCGATATTTAGTTGGGACTAATTTATCTGGTACATATGATTAAAAAGGTTCTTATTGCAAATAGGGGCGAGATTGCTGTGCGCGTTATTCGCTCCTGCCGCGAATTAGGCATTAAAACCGTGGCTGTATACTCCGATGCCGACCGTACAGCTATGCATGTAAGGTACGCTGATGAAGCCTACCATATTGGGGCTTCACCTTCGAACGAAAGTTACCTTGATGCAGGAAAAATTTTGTCTGTGGCCATCAAAAGTAAAGCCGATGCGGTTCACCCTGGTTACGGATTCCTTTCAGAAAATGCTGATTTTGCCCATAGGTGCAGTGAAATGGGAATTATATTTATTGGTCCTTCGTGGCAGTCTATCGTTACAATGGGCGATAAGATTACCGCAAGGCAGACCATGATCAGAGCAGGCGTTCCGGTTGTTCCCGGTACGGAACAAAGTGTTTCCGATGCGAATAGTGTTCGAAAAATTGTTGAGGATATTGGTTTACCCATTATCATAAAAGCATCTGCCGGCGGCGGCGGAAAAGGAATGCGGCTTGTTCGAAACGATTCCGAGCTGGTCTCTGCCATTAATATGGCACAATCCGAAGCCCAGTCTGCTTTTGGTAACAATACTGTATATGTAGAAAAGTATATTGAATCGCCTCATCACATTGAGTTTCAGATTTTAGCAGATAAATTTGGGAATACCGTTCACCTTTTTGAGAGGGAGTGTTCTGTTCAACGTCGTCACCAGAAAGTTGTTGAAGAAACTCCATCCCCCTTTCTTACCTCTGAGCTTAGAAAACAAATGGGCAATGCTGCCGTAGCGGCAGCCAAAGCTGTAAATTACGAGGGTGCGGGTACCATTGAGTTTTTGGTAGATTCCAATCGCAACTTTTACTTCCTCGAAATGAACACCCGCCTACAGGTTGAACACCCTATCACTGAGCGAACCACAGGAATTGATCTGGTAAAGGAACAAATCCTGATTGCATCGGGGAACCCTCTTTCGTTTAAGCAAGAAGAAGTACACCAGCATGGGCACTCCATAGAATGCAGGGTTTCAGCAGAGGACCCATTCAATAATTTTATGCCAAGTCCAGGGGTAATACGCCATATCAGCGAGCCCAATGGACTAGGAATCAGAACCGACGGATATGTTTTCGAGGGTTACGAAATACCCATGTTTTACGATCCAATGATCAGCAAGGTGATTTCGTGGGGTAGAACTCGCCAGGAGGCTATTGATAGGATGCGTAGGGCACTCTTTGAATATAAAATCACCGGTGTGAAAACATCAACCAAATTTCTTGAGCGAATAATGCTCAATGAGGATTTCAGAAATGGTATCTACGATACTCACTTCATCGATAAGCATAAAGATGAATTACTTACTGAGCAAGCTGAAGAGAATTCGGTTTCGTCAGATATTGCAATAATTGCAGCATACTTTGATTACATCTTAAAGATCGAAAAGGTAGCGATGGGCGACTTTTCAATTTACAGAAATGGTGTTAATTACAAGTGGAAAGAGTACGGGTTGAAAAAGGCACTTCAAAGAATTTAGCAGAATCATGGCACTAGATATTAAAATTGGGAGTAGAAATGCCAGGGTGCGATTGATAAAACGTGATGGTACTAGGGCAATCATTGATGTGGATGGCATTGAATACGATGTTGATATCATCATGGTCGAGGATGGCGTATACTCTATTATTCACGAAGGTAAATCATACAACATCGAGATGATACCGGGAGCTAGTCCTAAACATTACTACGTAAACACTTACGGCTCTTCTCATGATGTTGAGATTATTGACGCACAAAGCCGCTACCAGCAAAGCAGGAATAAAGATAGCATTGACTCTGCCGAAAAAATAATCACAACACCTATGCCTGGCAAAGTGGTTAAAATACCTGTAAAAGAGGGGAATCATGTATCCAAAGGTGATACTGTAATCGTTATCTCTGCCATGAAGATGGAAAGTGAATATCGTTCATCAATCGATGGTAAGATCAAAAAGATTTTTGTGAATGAAGGCGATTCCATTGCTGGAAACCAGCCCCTCATTGAAATAGAATAGCCTCATCAACTAGACTTATTTTCCTTAAATAATGATTCTCTTGACTTGCTTTAATTAACCTAAAAACTAAATAATCCAATTACCCCTAAAAATGGATAGCTTAGAAAAAAAGTATACTCTCTTTGAACAAAAAATTAAGGATGCTGAACAAGGTGCAGGAATGGAACGCATTCAAAAGCAGCACGATGCTGGGAAAATGACAGCAAGGGAGCGAATTCAGCAACTGCTTGACCCTAATTCATTCAATGAAATAGACAAACTGGTAACCCATCGTTCTCACGAGTTTGGAATGGAAAAGACAAAAATATCAGGCGATGGAGTAATTACCGGTTACGGTAAGATCGATGGAACTGTAGTGTATGTTTATGCATACGACTTCACCGTTTTTGGAGGAACTCTTAGCCGTGCCAACGCCGATAAGATTATAAAGCTACAAAACATGGCGCTGAAAATGGGCGCACCTATCATCGGGCTTAATGACTCTGGGGGAGCTCGTATTCAGGAAGGTGTTCAAAGCCTGGCAGGCTACGCTGAAATCTTCTATAACAACGTTCGCAGCTCAGGAGTTATTCCTCAGATCACTTGTATTATGGGCCCTTGCGCTGGAGGCGCAGTCTACTCCCCTGCCCTTAACGATTTCATCGTTATGGTTAAGGATACCAGCTACATGTTTGTTACGGGTCCAGATGTGATAAAAGCCGTTACACACGAAGATGTTACCAAGGATGAACTGGGTGGTGCGACTACCCATAACACAAAAAGTGGTGTTGCTCATTTTGTATCCGATAACGATGAGCAAGCGCTTATGCTTATCCGCGAGTTGATTGGATTTTTACCTTCAAATAACATGGAGGATGTACCCATTATTCCAACCATCGACACCACCATACGCGAAGATGAGGAGTTGCAATCGCTGGTACCCGCCGATCCTAACAAGCCATATGACATCAAGGATTTACTTCTGATTGTACTTGACGATAAAAATTTTCTTGAGGTTCAACCGCACTTTGCCAAGAACATCGTGGTTGGATTCGGACGAATGGCTGGTCAAACCGTTGGCATTGTTGCCAATCAGCCAAACCACCTCGCTGGTGTGCTCGACATCGATTCATCAATAAAAGGTGCTCGCTTTATACGTTTCTGCGATGCATTTAATATTCCCTTAATCACTTTTGTTGATGTGCCAGGTTTTCTACCAGGTGTTACACAGGAAACTAATGGAATTATTAAACATGGAGCAAAATTACTTTACGCCTATTCCGAAGCCACAGTGCCCAAAATAACGGTGATAACAAGGAAAGCATACGGAGGAGCCTATTGCGTGATGTCAAGCAAACAGGTAGGTGCAGATGTTAACTACGCTTACCCCACTGCCGAAATTGCCGTAATGGGTCCTGAAGGGGCAGTGAATATTATTTACCGAAACAAGTTTTCCACAGAAGAAGAGCGTCAGGAACTAATTGAAAACTACCGTGAAACCTTAGCAAATCCTTATAAAGCAGCCGAATTGGGTTATATTGATGAGATTATTTATCCAAAACAAACTAGGTCAAAGTTGATTCAGGCACTAGAGTTAACCAGAAACAAGAGTCAGCAACAGCCTCCAAGAAAACATGGTAACATTGTACTTTAAATACCTCATAAGCAGCATTTCTCATTTTATTTTTAGCATAGGTTGTAAAAAAATAACCATTTTTTTGGGAGATAATCAATATTGATATATTTTTGCAATCTCGTTTGAGAAACCCTATGCGGAAATAGCTCAGTTGGTAGAGCACGACCTTGCCAAGGTCGGGGTCGCGAGTTCGAGTCTCGTTTTCCGCTCAAAAGCAAAAAAAAAGCGGATACTCTCCGCTTTTTTACTATACGTTCTTAGTTTTTGGGCCCGGATGGTGGAATTGGTAGACACGCAGGACTTAAAATCCTGTGGCCATTGCGGCTGTGCCGGTTCGATCCCGGCTCCGGGTACCGTTCAAGCCTGACGAAAGTCAGGCTTTTTTAAAATCCCAAAGTCATACTTCATAAAGCAAAATATTCCCTAGCTTAAAAAAACATTTCGAGAGCTTTCAAGTTCGGGTGAGACACAACGTTGCTCTAAGACTATACATTAATTCACGCAAATGTGCTGATACAAACATTTAATCGCTCTTATGGGTTCTACATTCGCTATAAAGTTCTAATTTTGTAGCCTGAAGCATTATCATTCGTTGTCAAACCCAACTTACAAAAATCAACTCTATGATTGATAAAATAAAAACTCTGCTGATAAATATCCTTAAAAACCCATTTGTAAAAACCCCACTGCTAGCTATTGCTATTGTAGTTGTCGCTGGTTTGATCTTCTTTCTTTTTCTAAATATTTTCACAAGGCATGGGCAGGGTTTTCCTGTTCCCGACTTTACAGGGCTTAACAAGCAGCAATCCATTGCATTGGCAAAACAAAAAAGAATTCGAATCGAGATATCCGATTCGGTATACATCATGACCCGGGAGCCAGGTTCGGTAATATCGCAGAATCCATCACCCGGAATATATGTTAAGGCAAATCGAAGGATATTCCTAACCACAAATGCTATTAATCCTCAACTGGTTGAAATGCCCAACGTGGTTGGTGTAACCCTAAGACAGGCCAAATCAATTCTTGATTTTAAGGGTTTTATCATAGGTAGCCTCTCCTTTAAACCCGACATTGCCATTAACAACGTGTTGGAACAACGGTACATGGGGAATGAAGTAAAGCAAGGAGAAATGATCCCAAAGGGATCAACCATAAACCTTGTGCTAGGTAGAGGTTTATACAATGAAAAAACTGTTCTTCCGCGAGTAATCGGATTATCTTTAGCCGATGCACGCAATCTTTTGCTCGATGCTTCGTTAAATATGGGTAAAACAAAATATGATGAAACCGTGCTGGATTTCGTTGACTCTTTAAATGCTCGTGTGTATAGCCAATATCCCAATCCTCAGGGTGAAACCACAATTAATTTTGGTTCCAGGGTCGATTTATGGCTTACCCTCAACGAATCTAGGATACCACCACCACCCGAACCTGATATTAAAAAAGTAGAAGCAGATTCAATTCTTTTTGTAGAACCCGACGAAGAAATTTTTGAATGATAAGACACCTCTTTAATACCATATTCATTTGCCTCATTTTTGTCAATTACTCTCAGGCACAAACAGGCAAAGAAGTTCTCGTTGATCTGGAAAGCATGCCAATGGGTAATGCTCCGGTTAATATTGTTAAAAATGGGGAAATACTTGAATTACCCTTTTTCGATGACTTTTCAAGGGATTTGCACTACCCTGCTCCCGACCTATGGGACGGCAAACATGTTTTTGTTAATACTAGCTATGCAATTAACCCAAAAATAGTTGGCGTTGCAACATTCGATGCCATTAACAGCAAGGGAATTCTACACCATAATGTGTCCATTATCCCCTTCTCGGCCGATACGCTCACTTCCCATGCCATCAACCTTAACTATCCTGGAGATACAACCATTTACATCAGCTTCTATTACCAGCCTCAAGGCTTTGGCAACGAGCCTCAAGCTAAGGATTCTTTACTTCTTGAATTCTTCGATTCAACAGATGATACGTGGGTTGGAGTATGGGCAGCATCACCGCAACTTGACCTAAATAAGATTGTTGAGAAGTATAAGCTAACCGGAATTACCAAAACAATTGAATCCGACACACTTTTCAAAAGTTTTATTCGAGTTCATTTTCCTGTGAAGGATCCTCGCTTTCTTACCAATGGCTTTCGATTAAGATTCAGAAACATTGCTTCACTGGCCGAAAACCAACATGTACCAAGTATTCGTGGGAATTGCGATCACTGGCATTTAGACATGATATACCTCAATCAGAACAGAGCTTATAACGACACCATTCTAGATGATGTAACCTTTTATCGCCCATTAAGTTCTGTTCTTAAAAATTACGAAAGTATTCCCTGGAAGCATTTTTATACTCAAGCACAAATAGCAGAATTGCCAAGTCCATTTGGATTTCCAATACATTACCGAAATCTTGGATCAAACACCAGAAATGTATCCCGATATTTTACGTTCTATAACCACTCCTCCGAAAATTTAATTAACTACTTCACTGGCTTTAATAATCTTAGCCCTTTTAAGGATACAACCTATAACTTGAATTACATCTACGATCTTGAATCGACATGGGCAGATTCAGCCAAGTTCACCTTTAAGAGTTACCTATTTTTCACTGAATCTCTCGAAAAGGAATACCTTCGGTGGAATGATACGGTCCGATATGTCCAACGATTTCATAATTACTATGCGTACGACGATGGCACTGCCGAAATGGGCTGGGGAATGTACGGAGAGGGCACTCAAAACGCCAGAGCTGCTGTTAAGTTCAATTCCTACTTGGCCGATTCGTTGGTAGGGGTTTACATTTACTTTAACCGCACCTTTGACGATGCTAACCAAAAATACTTTAAGCTGGCCGTTTGGAATGATAACAACGGATCACCCGGTGAGCTTATCTACGAACAACTGGGTGTAAGGCCTTTATTCACCGATAGCCTTAACCGATTCACCCTTTACCGGCTCGACGAACCCCTTTGGATTGAAGCGGGTACATTTTACATAGGCTGGATACAAACAACCATTGATATGCTTAACATGGGCTTTGACATGAACCGTATTAGCAGCGATAAGCTCTTCTACAACATTTCTGGTCAATGGACAAACACTCTTTACGAGGGCAGCCTTATGTTACGACCCGTTTTTGGCTCGTTAACTGAACCCCCTACATCAATCATATCATCTGCTAATAACTTTGATATCAGCTTATTTCCCAACCCTGCACAGTATCATTTTACGGTTAACCTATCTCCCAATGATGACCTTGTTAACATTAGGGTTTTTAGCGTAACCGGGCAGCTAGTCCTATCAAACAAGGTATCCGCTCAACCGGTTGACATTAGCAACTTGCCAAACGGTATTTACTTCGTTCAGCTATCAACCCCAAAATCCATTATTGGAACCCGAAAACTCATTATCTCCCGATGAAAATGGGTAATTTTGATAATTGGATTGATGATGAACTCGATTCAGATTCGGGCGAGGAGCAGGAGTTGTTTGAACATTTTCACTTCGATGTGGATAAAGGTCAAGCAATGCTGCGGATCGATAAATTTCTCACCAGCAAAATACAGAGTGTAAGCCGAAACCGTATTCAATCGGCCGCCGATGCAGGCAATATACTGGTTAATGGCAAAGCCGTAAAATCGTCCTATAAGGTAAAACCCCTCGACAGCATCTCCATTGTAATGGCATACCCTCCCCGCGATGCCGAGATAAAACCAGAAAATATTCCCCTTGATATTCTTTACGAAGACGAACAGCTCATAGTTATCAACAAGGAGGTAGGCATGGTGGTGCATCCTGGGCATGGAAACTTTTCGGGCACATTGGTAAATGCATTAATGTACCACCTTAGGGATTTACCACTTTTTAGTAGCGGTGAGGTTCGCCCCGGTCTTGTACATCGCATCGATAAGAATACATCCGGAATACTAGTGATTGCAAAAACCGAACTTGCCATGAACCACTTGGCACGACAGTTCTTCGAACGAACAACTTCGCGCAAGTACATCGCTTTAGTATGGGGAAACCTCGACGATGATGAGGGAACCATAACCGGAAATATTGGACGTAGTGTTAGGGATAGAAAGAAAATGCAAGTTTTCGCTGATGCCGAACAAGGTAAGCACGCCGTTACTCACTGGAAGGTAATTGAGCGGTTTGGGTACGTTACCCTTGTGGAGTGCCAGCTGGAAACTGGACGAACTCACCAGATCAGAGTGCATTTCGAATACATTCGTCATCCCGTTTTCAACGATGAACAGTATGGTGGTGATACCATTGTTAAAGGAACAACCTTTACCAAGTATAAACAGTTTATACAAAATTGCTTTAGCATTTGTCCACGCCATGCTCTACATGCCAAATCGTTGGGTTTTATGCATCCAGCTACAGGAAAAGCAATGTATTTTGAAACAGATCTGCCTCAGGATATGGGGCAGGTTTTGGAACGATGGAAAACTTACACATCTGCAAGATCATTTGATTATGATTAATGTTGTAAATTGCACGAAAAAAGTCCATTATAAAGCGTTATGACAGAAAAATTGAATATCGCCATTTTGGCTGGAGGAAACTCTTCGGAAGAAGAGATATCGCTAAAAGGGGTAAAACAAATCGCTCAATGGCTCGATAAGAGCAAGTACAATGTTTTCCCCATAATTGTAAAAGGTTCTCAGCTAACCCTTAAGCACCCTGAAAAGGGGGACTTTCCCATTTCATGGGATACCTTTACTACCAATGCTGATGGAGAATCAATTAGTTTCCACTGCGCTCTAATTGGCATTCATGGAAAACCTGGTGAAACAGGTCATCTTCAGGGTTACCTAGAAATGATGGGAATACCTTACACCACAGGAGGGGTAATGAATACCTCTCTCACCTTCGACAAGGAGGCAACCAAGCAAATGGTTAAGGACTTAAACATAAACCTGTCGAAAATGGTGAGGGTAGTAAAAGGGCAACAAGTTGATCCACAAGAAGTAGTTAAACTCTTAGGTCTTCCACTTTTCGTAAAACCTAATGAGAGCGGTAGCAGCTATGGCGTTACCAAGGTAAAAGTGATTGAAGAAATTATTTCAGCATTGGAATTGGCATACACCGAGGATTCTGTTGCATTGATTGAGGAGTTTATTCCCGGCAGAGAACTCACCTGCGGATTGGTAAAAACTAAGGGGAAATGCATAGTATTTCCAGTAACTGAAATTATCCCCAAGAATGAATACTTTGACTACGGTGCTAAGTACAAAAACGAATCGGAAGAGGTGACTCCAGCAAATATTAGCAATGATCTTTCCGACTATATCCAATCAATATCATCGGAAATATACGATA